>Ga0075356_1000012_pt1 | contig 41775 bp, 40 predicted proteins | sample WestPond_Cattail_FD_120073 | JGI IMG/M metagenome (GOLD analysis project Ga0075356, IMG submission 120073) | Natural and restored wetland microbial communities from the San Francisco Bay, California, USA, that impact long-term carbon... | ecosystem: Environmental > Terrestrial > Soil > Wetlands ... | reverse complement strand
GCCCGAGGCGAACGACACGCCGTCGCTGACGCCGCGTGAACTCGAGGCGCTGCGCTGGACGATGGACGGCAAGACAGCATGGGAAGTGGGCGCGATCCTGGGCATCAGTGAACGGACGGCGGTCTCGCATCTGAACAATGCGATGCGCAAGCTGGGGTGTGTCAACAAGCATCAGGCGGTTCTCAAGGCGCTGCGGCTGGGTTTGATCCACTAACGTGCCAGATCGGCGGCACGACATGGGCGTCTCCGATGCTAGACATGGATCACCTGCGAAGTCACCCTGTAAGAGTTGACAGTATTCAGGCCGGCCCGCTGCTGCTGAAATCTCCGACATGCGCCGAATGGGCGGCGCTGCCCCAACGGAGACCCGAACATGCAACAGACGCGCAAGCCCTCGTTCCTGAAGTCCATCCTCGGCATGAAGCAGGTTGCCAAGAAGCAGAGCCCGCGCAAGGCGCCGACCCCGCTCGATGAGCAGCAGCTGCGTCAGGTGGCCGGTGGCACGAGCAACGATTCGCCGCGAGGCACTTGGTAACTGGGCGCTGAACCCTTTTCGACGCACCAGCGCTTTCCCCCCTCCGGCTGGTGTGTCGGCGGCCCGGTTCATCCGGGCCGTTCTGCCATTTGTGGCGACAAAACGATGACACCGCTGTATCGCACCGAAGCCCTCGAAGCGCGTCGGCAGCAATGGCTTGGCGAGGTGCGGCTGGTACGTCCGGTGGCGCTGAGTTCGCTGGTCCTCCTGTTGGCGGCCGCTGCCACGGCGCTGGGCGCCTGGCTCGTGATGGGCGAATACACGCGCAAGGCCCACGTCGTCGGTGTGCTGGTGCCCGAACGCGGCTGGGTTCGCCTGGTCGCGCCGGAAGGTGCCGCGGTGATCGAGCGCCGCGTTCAGGAAGGCCAGGCGGTTAAGGCCGGTGACGTGCTGTTCGTGCTGTCGCTTGACCGGCAGACGCAGTCGGGCACGGCGCAGCAGCGTGTCCAGCGCAGCGTGGGCGCACGCCAGGAGAGCCTGAACGAAAGCCTGAAGGCACAGCAGCGCCTTCTCGGCGAGCAGGACGCGGCATTGCGCCAGCGGCTGCAGGCGCTGGCCGGCGAGACATCCCAGATCGACGCCGAAACGCAGCTTCAGTCGCAGCGGCTGGCACTGGCGCAGCAGGCACTGGCACGGCTGGAGGCGTTGCGGACCGACAACTTCGTGTCGTCGGCCCAGGTGCAGTCGAAGGCCGAGGAAGTGCTCGGCCTGCAGGCACAGATCAAGGGGCTGGAGCGGCAACGCGCGGCGCTGTCGCGCGAACTGGCCACGCTCGAGGGCCAGCGGCGTGAATTGCCGCTGCAGAGCCGCGCCCGCGCGGCCGAACTCGAGCGTGAACTCGCGTCGTTGTCGCGCGAGTCGGCCGAGAGCGACGCGCTGCGCGAGATGGTGATTCGCGCTCCGACCGATGGCACCGTCAGCGCGGTGTCGGCGCAGGCCGGGCAGATCGTGCCCGCCGACACGGCGCTGGCCAGTCTGGTATCGGCCGATTCGCGGCTGCAGGCGCATCTGTATGCCCCGTCGAGTGCGCTCGGTTTTCTGCGCGCTGATCAGCCGGTGCAACTGCGCGTCGCTGCGTTCCCGTACCAGAAGTTCGGTCATCAGCCAGGCCGTGTGCAGCAGGTGGCGCGCGCACCGATGCAAGCGGGTGAGCTGGCTGCGCTGCCGCTGGCGGTCAAGCCGGGCGAGCCGATGTACCGCATTACGGTGACGCTCGATCGCCAGGAGGTGCAGGCCTATGGGCAACCGCAGGCGCTGTCGGCAGGCATGCAACTCGAGGCCGACGTGATGCTCGACCGGCGCCGACTCGTCGAATGGCTCTTCGCGCCGGTGCTCGGGCTGGCCGGTCGGGTGTGACGATGGGGGCCGAACAAAGGCTGCGCATCGGGTTCGGCCGCCGGGCGACCCCCGTGGTTCTGCAGAACGAGGCTGCCGAGTGTGGGCTGGCGTGCCTGGCCATGGTGGCCGCCGCCCATGGACTCGATGTGGACCTGCCCTCGCTTCGACAGCGCTTCGCGATCTCGTTGAAGGGCGCCACGCTGGCAGACATGGCCGCGACGGCGCGCGCGTTGAAGCTGCAGCCGCGTGCGGTGCGTGCCGAGCCCGAGCAGCTCGACATGTTGCCGTTGCCGGCCATCCTGCATTGGGACTTCAATCACTTCGTCGTCCTGGTGAGCATCACCGGACGCGAGGCGGTGATCCACGATCCGGCGCGCGGCGAGCGGCGGGTTCGTCTGGACGAACTGTCGCGGCATTTCACCGGCGCGGCGCTGGAGCTGGTGCCCGATGCCGGCTTCGCGGCGGGGCGCGTGCGCCGGCGGGTGACTTTCGGACAGCTGCTGGGACGCGTCACCGGACTGAAACGGTCGGTCGCGCAGATCCTCACTCTGGCCCTGGTGCTCGAGTTCTTCGTGCTTCTGAGCCCGTTCTTCATGCAGTGGGTGGTGGACGATGTGCTGGTGAGCGCGGACCGCGACCTGCTCGTCACGCTCGGTGTCGGCTTTGCGCTGCTGGTCGGGATCCAGGTTGCCGCCGCGGCAGTTCGCTCGTGGGCGGTGCTGCACCTTTCGGCAACACTCAACCTGCAATGGCTGGGCAACGTGTTCTCGCACCTGCTGCGCCTGCCGCTCGGTTGGTTCGAGCGACGGCACATGGGCGACATCTGGTCGCGTTTCTTCGCCGTTCAGGAGATCCAGAAGACGTTGACGACGAGCTTTCTGGAGGTGCTGCTCGATGGCCTGTTGGTCGTCGCCACGCTGGCAATGATGTTCATGTACAGCCCGCTGTTGACCGTGGTGGTGCTGATCGCTGTCGGCCTCTATGCGCTGCTGCGCTGGGCGCTGTTTGCGCCGATGCGGCGAGCCACCGAGGAGGCGTTGGTGCATGACGCCAAGAAGACCAGCCACTTTCTGGAGTCGCTGCGCGGCGTGATGGCGATCAAGCTGTTTCGAGCCGAGCACGACCGCCAGTCGCGCTTCATGAACCTGGTGGTCGACGCGATGAACGCCGACATCGTCGTTCGCCGCTATGACGTCACGCTCGCCGTCGCCAATCGCGCGCTATTCGGCCTCGAACGGGTGGCTGTGATTTGGGTCGGCGCATCGCTGGTCCTCGAGCACGCGTTCTCAGTCGGCATGCTGTTCGCGTTCGTCGCCTACAAGGAGCAGTTCTCCACGCGGGTGGCGGCTCTGATCGACAAGTGGGCGGCACTGCGCATGCTGAAGGTGCAAGGCGAGCGGTTGGCGGACATCGTGTTGGCCGAGCCGGAGGCGGCGGCGTTTGACCCCGCGCCCTTGACGGCGTCCGCGCAGGCGATGGCGCCGCGCATCGAGTTGCGCGACGTGAGCTTCCGCTACTCTGACCACGAGCCCGACGTCCTGCAGCACGTGAGCCTGGAGATCGAGCCCGGTGAGTCGGTGGCGATCGTCGGCCCGTCGGGCTGTGGCAAGACCACGCTGGTCAAGCTGATGCTGGGCATCCTGTCGCCCCAGCAGGGGGAAGTACTCGCCGGCGGCCGGCGGCTCGATCAACTCGGCGCCACCGCCTGGCGTTCGCTGGTCGGCACCGTGATGCAGGACGAGCCGCTTTTTGCGGGGTCGATCGCCGACAACATCAGCTTCTTCGACCCGACTCCCGATGTCGACCGGATCGTGGAGTGTGCTCGCCTGGCCGCGGTGCACGACGAGATCGCCGCGCTACCGATGGCCTTCCACACCTTGATCGGGGACATGGGCGCCACCCTGTCGGGCGGGCAGAAGCAGCGCGTCCTGCTGGCGCGCGCCCTGTACAAGCGGCCGAAGGTGCTGTTCCTCGATGAGGCGACCAGTGCGCTCGATGTCGATCGCGAGCGGCTGGTCAACCATGCGGTGCGTCAGCTGAAGTTGACGCGGGTGATCGTGGCGCATCGGCCGGAGACAATTGCCAGCGTCGATCGCGTCATCGCGCTCGACGCGGGTGGGGTCACTCACGATTTGCGCGCGGTCTCGGGCGCACCGTGGCAAGCCAAACCGCATTGAGCGCGTTGGGAGGCCGCTCAGGCCTTCTTCATCGGACAGGTACTCAACCCAAGCAAGGGGTAGATCGGACAGAAACCGATCAATCCAGTGGCGAGCGGAACCACACCGATCCAACCCCAGGCACCGATGGTGCCCGCGACGGTGAGTCCGATCAGAGCAGCTCCGGCAACGATGCGAAGTACGCGGTCAAGGCCGCCGACGTTGAGTTTCATTGTTCGATCTCCTGCAGTTGGCCGCCTCGGGTGGCGACTGCGGGCAACTGTGCGCGCGCGGCAGGGATCGGTCTGTGATCTGGGTCACCGAGTGCCGGCGGCGAGTTCGCGCAAGGCCGGAGCATCCAGCAGTTCGATGCGTTCGCGCGCAACTCTCAGCCAACCCTCACGCTCGAAGCGCTTGAGCAGGCGCGTCACGATCTCGCGGACGGTACCGAGCTCGTCGGCCAGCGCCTGGTGGGTGACGGCAATGGTGGTTCCTCGACCCAACAGGGCCGCCGCCAGTCTCTGATCCAGACGCTGAAAGGCCACTGCCTCGACCAACGCCATCAGATCCGCCAAACGGTCTGCGAAGGTGCCCATCACGAAGCGCCGAAACGGTTCTGCCGCCATCCATCGTTCGAATCCCGACGGCGACACGGCGAGCAGCTCGCAGCGACTGACCGCGACGCCGTGGGCGATAAGCGGCAGATGGCCGAACAGGCACGAGGCCGAGGCGACGCACAGCTCGCCCGGCGCCACTCGGTAAAGCTCGAGCGCGCGCCCCTGGGACGAGCCGCGCGCGACCCGGATCTCGCCGCTCAGCACCAACGGGAATCCCTGGCAAGGCTGGCCCTCGTCGAACAGCACGTCGCCCACGGCCGCCTGAATGAGGCGTGACTCGGCGTTCAACACGTGCAGGCGGAGCGCGTCGGGCAACTCGTCGAGCACCGGATAGAGGAGCGACAGGCGCTCTGCAGGGAGTTTCGGGGTATCGGCGGGTGGCATCGGCAACGCGCACGGGCGCATCAGGAATCGCAGCAGGACTGCGGGGGGGTTCCTACAATCTCGGCTCTTCTCACGCGACAGCGCAACGAGCCGACTTCATGTGGTATCCCGGCGAATTTGATGTGATTGTGATCGGCGGCGGCCATGCCGGCACCGAGGCGGCGCTTGCGGCCGCCCGCATGGGCAGTCGGACGCTGCTGCTCACGCACAACCTCGAGACGTTGGGGCAGATGAGCTGCAATCCGTCGATTGGCGGTATCGGAAAGGGCCACCTCGTCAAGGAAATTGATGCGCTGGGCGGCGCGATGGCCGAGGCCGCCGACGAGGCGGGCATTCAGTTTCGCGTGCTCAATGGGTCGAAGGGGCCGGCCGTGCGCGCGACTCGGGCCCAGGCGGATCGTGTCCTTTACAGGGCGGCGATCCGGCGCCGCTTGGAGAACCAGCCCAATCTGCTGCTCTTCCAGCAGGCGGTTGACGACTTGATTTTGTCAGGGGACCGCGTTACGGGCGTTATTACGCAAGTGGGTATTCGCTTTCTTGCGAGGACGGTGGTTCTGACAGCGGGCACCTTTCTGGATGGCCGGATTCATGTCGGCTTGCAGAACCACGCAGCGGGCCGAGCCGGGGACCCGCCCTCTCAATCGCTGGCGGCTCGCCTGCGCGAGCTCGATCTGCCGCGGGGCCGATTGAAGACAGGCACGCCACCCCGCATTGACGGCCGCACGATCGACTATTCGCAACTGACCGAACAGCCGGGTGATCTGCATCCCGTGCCGGTGTTCAGTTTTCTAGGGGAGGCGGCACAGCATCCTCGGCAGGTGTCATGCTGGATCACGCACACCAACGCCCGCACGCACGCGGTCATCCGTAGTGGGTTCGACCGCAGCCCGATGTTCACCGGGGTCATCGAAGGTGTCGGTCCCCGGTACTGCCCCAGCATCGAGGACAAGATCAACCGGTTTGCGGACAAGGGGTCGCACCAGATCTTCCTTGAGCCTGAGGGGCTAGACACCCACGAGGTCTATCCGAACGGCGTATCGACCTCATTACCTTTCGACGTGCAACTCGAAGCAGTGCGCACGATGGTGGGGCTGGAGCGCGCCCACATTCTTCGCCCTGGCTACGCGATCGAGTACGACTACTTCGATCCGCGCGGCTTGATGCCTACCTTTGAAACCCGTGCTGTTCGCGGCTTGTTCTTTGCCGGACAGATTAATGGCACCACGGGGTACGAGGAGGCGGCAGCGCAAGGCCTTTACGCCGGGGCGCAGGCTGCGTCGCTGGCTCTGCAACGAGAGCCGTTCGGCCTGCGCCGCGACCAAGCCTATCTCGGTGTGCTGGTGGACGACCTGATCACCAAGGGAGTCAATGAACCCTACCGCATGTTCACTAGCCGAGCTGAGTACCGGCTGCAATTGCGCGAAGACAACGCCGATCTGCGACTGACCGAGCTAGGACGCGAACTGGGCTTGGTGAACGATCGTCGATGGGACGCGTTCAACCGTAAACGTGATGCGCTCGCGCGTGAGTCGGAACGCCTGCGTTCGACATGGATTCAGCCTGGGCAATTGGCGCCCGAGGCGGCGAGGGGGCTCTTCGGCAAGGCGCTGGAACACGAATACAGTTTGGCCGAGCTGCTGAAGCGGCCGACGATGCGCTTCGATGCCGTTTGGGAGGCCGCGCGCTTGGCGCAGCGTCCCGGTGTCGTTTCACGTGGAACACTGCGCGACGAGTTGGGTCCGCAGTTGGCCGACGCGGTGATCGAGCAGCTGGAGGTGTCGATTAAGTACGCGGGCTACATCGACAAGCAAACCGAGGACGTTCATCGTGCAGCGCAACTGGAGTCGCTCCCGATCCCTGCCGGTTTCGATTTTTCTGCTGTTAGCGCCCTTGGCTTCGAAGTTCGCCAACGCCTCGAGCAGGCCCGGCCTGCCACTTTGGGGCAGGCCGCCCGGGTTTCAGGCGTGACCCCGGCAGCGATTAGCCTGCTAGTGATACATCTGCGCAAATACGGTCGTGCGCGTGGGGTCGGCGGTTCGACCGCGCGTGGCTCGTTGGTGGCCTGAGTTGCGGGCCCGGACATGACCGAGGCGACTCCGCTCGAGGGGCGGCTGATCGCGGGTGCACAGGACCTCGGCCTGACTCTGAGCCCGCAGCAATGCACGCGGCTGCTGCAATACATTGACCTGCTGGATCGGTGGAGCGCGGTCTACAACCTCAGCGCGATTCGAGGTCCCGGAGCGATATTGCAGCAGCACATCCTCGATTGCCTGGCCGCGGTGCCGTCGATGGCCCGCTGGGCGGCAGGGCGGGCGATCCGGGTGCTCGATGTTGGCAGTGGGGCCGGGCTCCCAGGTTTGGTGATCGCGGCGGTCAAGTCCGATTGGTCAGTCACGACCATCGACGCGGTGGCTAAGAAGGTGGCCTTCGTGCGGCAGGCGGCGGGTGAATTGGGCGTTGCGAACCTGAAGGCGTTGCACGGCCGCGTGGAGGCTTTGCCAGCGCAACCGGGCTTCGACTTGATCATCTGCCGAGCGCTCGCAACCCTCGGCGAATTCACGGCGTCGAGCGCGCATTGCCTGAGAGAGCACGGCAACTGGGTAGCCATGAAGGGCGTTTGCCCCACCAAAGAGCTGGTGGGTTTGCCCACAGCAGTGGCCGTGTTCCACGTGGAACCATTGCATGTCCCTGGGGTGGACGCTGCCCGGTGCCTGGTGTGGATTCGACCCAACTAATGCGCCGATCGGTACGAGGCGAGCGGCGATACTGACGCCATGGCGAAGGTGTTCTGCATTGCGAATCAAAAGGGGGGCGTTGGCAAGACCACCACCACAGTGAATCTCGCCGCCGGTTTGGCCGCCCTGAATCAGCGCGTCTTGCTCGTAGACCTCGATCCGCAGGGCAACGCCACCATGGGGTCGGGCGTCGACAAACGGTCGCTTGCCCGGACGGTTTATGACGTCTTGCTCGGTACTGCGACAGTCGCCGAGGTCCGAAGCGCCTCCAAGGTGGGCGGCTACGACGTTCTCGGCGCCAATCGCGAATTGGCCGGCGCGGAGGTCGAACTGGTCGACTTTGACCATCGCGAGCGCCGGCTACGCGATGCGCTCGTTCCCGTCCTCGATGAATACGACCTTGTGATTATCGACTGTCCGCCGAGCCTGAGTCTGCTGACGCTCAATGGTTTGTGCAGCGCTCACGGGGTCATCGTGCCGATGCAGTGCGAGTACTTCGCCTTGGAGGGGCTGACCGACCTGGTGAACACGATCAAGCGAGTCCGCGCCAATCTCAACCGTGAGCTGGAGATCATTGGGCTGCTTCGCGTGATGTACGACCCGCGGATCACGCTGCAGCAGCAGGTGAGTGAGCAGCTGAAGTCCCACTTCGGCGACAAGGTGTTCAACACAGTGATCCCCCGCAATGTGCGCTTGGCCGAGGCCCCCAGCTACGGGCAGCCCGGAGTTGTGTTCGACCCGTCGGCCCGTGGCGCACAGGCTTATCAGGAGTTCGCGCGCGAGATGGTGGCCCGCGTCAAGCGCATGTGATGCTGCTGAACGCCCAATTCCCGCCGACGCTGCTGTCCCGCATTGAGGATGCCGGGCTGAATGCCAGTGCACCTCCGCAGCAACGATGGATCGACGGCTGGCTCGTCCGCTTCTGTCCGGGCAGGGCGAAGCGGTCTCGCTGTGTGAATGCCGTCGCTCAAGGCCGACTGCCGCTGGAGAATCGCCTGGACCTTTGCAGACAGGTGCTGGAGCGGGCCCAGCTTCCTTTCGTGGTTCGCATCACTCCATTTTCGCAGCCGCCGATGCTTGACGAACGACTCGACGCCCTGGGTTTGCAGACTCTGGATGACACGCGAGTGATGGTGTGCGCTAACTTGCCTGATATGCAGCCCGTAGCATGGCCAGATGGTCTCACGATGGTGCGGTTGGGTCATGCGGCGTTTGCGCAGACGGTTGGCCAGATGCGAGGCTCACCGATCTCCCAGCAGCAAGCGCATGCGCAGCGACTGGAACTGTCTCCGGTGCCATTTGAAGGTTGGGCGCTGCGCCGTCGAGAAACCGGACGATTCGTCGCTTGCGGCCAGTTCGCGGTCGAGGCCGAGATGGTCGGGCTCTACGACATCTTTACGATCGAGGCAGAAAGGGGCAATGGGCTGTCCAGGCAGCTGTGCACCCATCTGCTGTCTCTCGCCGGTCGACAGGGAGCCCGTTGCGCCTACCTGCAGGTGGACGCCGGCAATCTGCCGGCGCGCGCGGTCTACCTGCGGCTCGGTTTCGAAGACGCCTACGGATATCACTACCGAACGCCTGAGGCGGTGTTGGAATAACCCAGGCCGCCGAATCCCCCTGCCTTAAAGGCCCCGACCTTCCTCGACGCCCAAGTGCACGTTCATCGATTGCACGGCAGCGCCGCTCGCTCCCTTACCCAGGTTGTCCAATCGCGCCATCAGGATGACCTGATCAGCGTTGCCGAACACATAGAGGTCGCATCGATTGGTGTCGTTGCACCCCTGCACATCGAGATAACCGTCGTCGAGATTGGCCGGATCAGACAAGGGCAGCACCCGCACGAACGGCTCGCCCTCATAGTGATGCCGCAGCACCTTGTGCAGTCCCGCTGCATCAGCGTCGGTCACCAGGGACTTGAGGTGCAAGGGCACACTTACAACTAAACCCTTGTAAAAGCTGGCGACGATTGGCATAAAGATGGGGCGCTGAAGCAGGCCCGTGCGCGCCATCATTTCAGGAATGTGCTTGTGAGCGAGCGACAGCCCGTAGGGTCGCGGCGCAGAAAGCCGTGGATCGCGCGCGGCCGCTTCGTACTGTTCGATCATCTTGCGGCCGCCACCCGAATAGCCCGTGATGGACTGCGCCGTCAGCGCCGTGGTTGGATCGAGCACACCGGCCTCGATCAGCGGCCGAATCAGCAAGATGAAGCCCGTCGCATGGCAGCCCGGGTTGGTGATTCGCTTGGCCTGCCGCAGCCGGTCACGCTGCCCGCGAGTGAGCTCGGGCAGGCCGAACGCCCAATCCTCGGCCGTGCGGTGCGCCGTGCTGGCATCGATCACGCAGGTGCGCGGGTTGGTCACCAGCGCAGCGGCTTCGCGGGCAGCCGCGTCGGGAAGGCAAAGGAAGGCCACATCGGCGGCATTGAGCAATCTGGCGCGCTCGGCCACGTCCTTGCGTCGATCGGCATCGATGCGCAGCATCTCGATGTCGGAACGGCGGGCCAGCAGTTCGTGGATGCGCAGCCCGGTGGTGCCTTCCTGCCCGTCGACGTAAACCTTCCAGGTCATCGTGAGATCCTTTGCAGCGGACCAGCCGTTGCGCGAACGAAGGATAACGCCGACGGGCGGGCGCTGCGATCGAGGCAAGCAAAGTCAGGCCCACGCGATGGCCGACAATCGTGACCATGGTCACCAAGAAACCCAAGGGCCTGGGAATGGGGCTCGAAGCGCTGCTCGGTCCGAAGATCGTCGACGCTCCGCCCACCGCCGGCACTCCCACCGCGCTGAAGATCAAGCTGATCCAACCAGGCAAGTACCAGCCGCGCACGCGCATGGACGAAGGCGCGTTGGCGGATCTCGCCGAGAGCATCAAGCGCCAGGGGCTGATGCAGCCGGTTCTCGTGCGGCCGGTTGGCGAAGGGCGCTACGAGATCATTGCGGGCGAGCGCCGCGTCAGAGCGGCCACGTTGGCGGGCCTGGACGAAGTGCCGGTACTGGTACGCGAAGTCGACGACGACGCTGCCGCCGTGATGGCGCTTGTCGAAAATATCCAGCGCGAGGATCTCAACCCTCTCGAGGAGGCACAAGGCCTGCAGCGACTGATCGACGAATTCGGCCTCACGCACGAGCAGGCGGCCCAGGCCGTCGGCCGTTCGCGCAGCGCTGCAACCAATCTGATGCGCCTGCTCAGTCTGAGTGAGCCGGTGCAGAAGATGCTGTTGGCCGGCGACATCGAGATGGGTCACGCACGTACTCTGGTGTCGCTGCAATCAGCGCAGCAGATCCTTCTCGCGCACGAGATCGTCGGCAAGCAACTGTCGGTGCGAGAGGCCGAGCGCCAGTCGTCGCGTCTGTTGCAGACGCGCGATGGCGCGGTCACAACACGGCCCCCGGCGAAAAAGAAGTCACGCGATCTCGAGCGGCTCGAAGAGCAACTCGCCGACCGTCTGACCGCGCGCGTAGAAATCCGGCTTCACCGTCGTGGCGAGCGGGGCGAACTGGCCGTCGCGTTCAACTCGATGGACGAGCTGAACGGCCTGCTCGACAAGCTGGGGCTGTCCGAATCCTGATAGCCCTGAAGGCGCGAACCGCCACGCGCCTGCGTCACCGCATGCGGTGACGCGCGGGTTGCCCAAAGACTCGAAAGAGGCAGCTCAGCGTGTTGACATGTTCGTCTCGTCAGCGCGCGTGTCAGGTCGCACGTTATGCTGAGGCGGCAGTTGGCGCGATCAGTGCGACCAGTGCTAACGTGGCTAGCGACGTGCGAATGGAACAGCATCGATTTGTGGGCTTTACTCTGCGGCTGCAGTCAAGCACGATCGGGCCATGCTGGATCATGCTGAGGCAAGCGCGGTAAAGTCCCGACCAACGCGATGAATCGCGTGTAGACCGGAAAGCTCTGATGGAGCCTGGGCCAGTGCAGCCGGGACTTCATCAGAACTTCCCAGATGACGGTGGCCGCCCCTGGCGTGTCGCCGCGTCCGTCCGATCAAGGAGGTCCGCATGGACGTGATCAGCAACTTCGCCGCCCGCTTCGAGCGCACCCGCGAAGAAGAGCTCTCGCTCGAGGACTATCTCGCCGAGTGCAAGCGCAACCCCGTTGCCTATGCCACCGCTGCCGAGCGCATGCTGCGCGCGATCGGTGAGCCCCAAATGGTGGACACCCGCAATGATCCGCGGTTGTCGCGCATCTTCGCCAACAAGGTCATCAAGATCTACCCGGCCTTCGCCGAGTTCTACGGCATGGAGGACTCGATCGAACAGGTCGTCTCCTACTTCCGCCACGCGGCGCAAGGGCTCGAGGAAAAGAAGCAGATCCTCTACCTGCTCGGCCCGGTCGGCGGCGGCAAGAGCTCGATCGCCGAGCGCCTGAAGCAGCTGATGGAGCACGTACCGTTCTACGCGATCAAGGGTTCGCCGGTGAACGAGTCGCCGCTCGGCCTGTTCGACGCTGCTGAGGACGGGCCGATCCTGGAGAAGGAATACGGCATCCCCAATCGGTATCTCAATCGCATCCTCTCACCATGGGCCGTGAAGCGGCTCGAGGAGTACGGAGGCGACATCCGAAAGTTCAAGGTCGTCAAGCGCTATCCGTCAATCTTGAAGCAGGTCGCGGTCAGCAAGACCGAACCAGGCGACGAGAACAACCAGGACATCAGCTCGCTGGTCGGCAAGGTCGACATCCGCAAGCTCGAGACCTATGCGCAGGACGATCCCGACGCCTACAGCTACAGCGGTGGCCTGTGCCTGGCCAACCAGGGCCTGCTCGAGTTCGTTGAGATGTTCAAGGCGCCGATCAAGGTGCTGCACCCGCTGCTCACGGCCACCCAGGAAGGCAACTTCAAGGGCACCGAAGGCTTCGGCGCGATGCCGTTCGACGGCGTGATCCTTGCGCACAGCAACGAGAGCGAATGGAAGGCGTTCCGCAACAACAAGAACAACGAGGCCTTCCTCGATCGCATCTACATCGTCAAGGTCCCGTACTGCCTTCGCGTGAGCGAGGAGGTCAAGATCTACGAGAAGCTGATCCGCGGCTCGTCGCTGGCCGAGGCGACCTGCGCGCCCGGCACGTTGAAGATCATGGCCCAGTTCGCCGTGCTGACGCGCCTGAAGGAGCCGGAGAACTCGTCGCTGTACTCCAAGATGCAGGTCTACGACGGCGACAACCTGAAGGACACCGATCCCCGCGCCAAAAGCTATCAGGAGTACCGCGACTACGCCGGCGTAGACGAAGGCATGAGCGGCATCTCGACGCGCTTTGCCTACAAGATCCTGTCGCGGGTCTTCAATTTCGACAGCCAGGAGATCGCCGCCAATCCGGTGCACCTGATGTACGTGCTCGAGCAGCAGATCGAGCGCGAGCAGTTCGCTCAGGAGCTCGAGCAGAAGTACGTCGGCTTCATCAAGGAGCAGCTCGCGCCCCGGTATGCCGAGTTCATCGGCAAGGAGATCCAGACCGCCTATCTCGAAAGCTATAGCGAATACGGCCAGAACATCTTCGACCGCTACGTCACCTACGCCGACTACTGGATCCAGGACCAGGAGTACCGTGACACCGACACCGGCGAGGTGTTCGACCGCTCGGCACTCAACGGCGAGCTCGAGAAGATCGAGAAGCCGGCCGGCATCGCCAACCCCAAGGACTTTCGCAACGAGATCGTCAACTTCGTGCTGCGGGCGCGCGCCAGCAACCAGGGCAAGAATCCCCTGTGGACGAGCTACGAGAAGCTGCGCACGGTGATCGAGAAGAAGATGTTCTCGAATACCGAAGAGCTGCTCCCGGTGATCAGCTTCAACGCCAAGGCCAGTGCAGATGAGGCCAAGAAGCACGAGGACTTTGTCAATCGCATGATCGCCAAGGGCTACACCGGCAAGCAGGTGCGCCTGCTGTGCGAGTGGTACCTGCGGGTGAGGAAGTCGAGCTGAGGGCGCCACCCCAATGCTGCAGCAGATCATCGACCGTCGCCTGGCCGGCAAGAACAAGTCGATCGGCAATCGCGAGCGATTCCTGCGCCGCTACAAGGAGCAGATCCGCGAGGCGGTCAAGCGCGCGGTCGATGGTCGCGGCATCCGCGACATCGAACGCGGCGAGGAAGTCCGCATCCCGAAGAAGGACGTCTCCGAACCGGTGTTCCACCACGGGCAGGGTGGCATCCGCGAGGTCGTGCATCCCGGCAACAAGGAGTACGTGCGCGGCGACCGCATCGAGCGGCCCAAGGGCGGCGGTGGCGGTGGGTCTGGCAAGGGCCAGGCCAGCGACTCGGGCGAGGGCGAAGACGATTTCACCTTTGCGCTGACCAAGGAAGAGTTCATGCAGGTCTTCTTCGAAGACCTGGCGTTGCCGCATCTGATCCGTACCCAACTGGCCGAGACGCCGGAGTGGAAGAGCCAGCGAGCCGGTTTCACGGCCGACGGCACGCCCAACAACCTGCATGTGGTGCGCTCGATGCGCGGCGCTATCGGCCGGCGCATTGCCATCGGCTCGGGCTCGCGACGAGAGCTGCGCGAGCTGGAAGAGCAGCTGCTACTACTGAAGCGCCACCGCGATCCGACCGACGCGGTGAAGGAGCGCGAGATCCTGGAGATCGAGGAGAAGATCGAGGCGCTGCGTTCGCGGCTCGCCCGCATCCCCTACCTCGACCCGATCGACCTGCGGTTTCGCAATCGCATCAAGGTGCCGGTGCCGACCAGCAAGGCGGTGATGTTCTGCCTGATGGATGTGTCGGGCTCGATGGACGAGGCCCGCAAGGACCTGGCCAAGCGCTTCTTCATCCTCCTGTACCTGTTCCTGACGCGGCACTACGAGAAGATCGACCTCGTCTTCATCCGCCACCACACGCAGGCGCAGGAGGTCGACGAGGAGAACTTCTTCCACGCCCGCGAGACCGGCGGCACGGTGGTGTCCAGCGCCCTGGTGCTGATGGAGGAGATCATTCGCGCACGCTACAGCCCGAGCGAGTGGAACATCTACGGCGCGCAGGCCAGTGATGGCGACAACTGGCACCACGACTCGGGCCGCTGCCGCGAGTTGCTGGCCGACAAGCTGCTGCCGCTGTGCCGTTACTTCGCCTACGTGCAGGTCGCCGAGGAGGAGCAGAATCTGTGGGAAGAGTACGCACAGCTCGTCGACGGGCACAAGCACTTCGCGATGCGCAAGGCTACCGAGGCTTCGCAGATCTATCCGGTCTTCCGCGATCTCTTCAAGAAGGAAGGCGCGGCGGCGGCCGCGTGACGATGTCCGGGCGCCCGACATGAGTCGCACCAAGCCGCTGCGCGCCCCATTGCCGCTGAAGTCGCCCGCCGAGCGGTTGCCCGGCCCGAGCGACTGGTCGTTCGAGTTGATCGAGCAGTACCACGAGGTCATCAAGCACACCGCCCAGCGGTACGGGCTGGATACCTATCCGAATCAGCTCGAGGTCATCACCGCCGAGCAAATGATGGATGCCTACGCGTCGGTCGGTATGCCGGTGAACTACCGGCACTGGAGCTACGGCAAGGAGTTCATCTCCACCGAGAAGAACTATCGCCGGGGTCACATGGGGCTGGCCTACGAGATCGTCATCAACAGTAATCCCTGCATCAGCTACCTGATGGAGGAAAACACGATGGCGATGCAGGCGCTCGTGATCGCGCATGCAGCGTACGGTCACAACAGCTTCTTCAAGGGCAACTACCTGTTCCGCATGTGGACCGATGCGTCGTCGATCATCGACTACCTGGTCTACGCCAAGAACTACGTGTCCGAGTGCGAAGAGCGCCACGGCATGCAGACGGTCGAGGAGTTCCTCGACTCTTGCCACGCCCTACAGAACCACGGCGTCGATCGTTACCGCCGGCCGAGTCGGAAGTCGCTGGCGCAGGAACTACGTGAGCGCAAGGAGCGCGAGGCTTACGCTCAGCGGCAGGTCAATGACCTCTGGCGCACGCTGCCCAAGCGCGCCGAAAAGGCCGGCGAGGCGGCGGAGAGCCGCCGCTTCCCGGAGGAGCCGCAGGAGAACCTGCTGTACTTCATCGAGAAGAACGCGCCGCTGCTGGAGCCCTGGCAGCGCGAACTCGTGCGTATCGTGCGTAAGGTGGCGCAGTACTTCTATCCCCAGCGCCAGAGCCAGGTGATGAACGAAGGCTGGGCCACCTTCTGGCACCACCGACTGCTGAATCAGATGTACGACGACGGCTACCTCACCGATGGAGTGATGATTGAGTGGCTGAAGTCGCATACCAACGTGATCTTCCAGCCGCCCGTCGGCCATCCGGCCTACAGCGGCCTCAACCCGTACGCGCTCGGCTTTGCGATGTACACCGACCTGAAACGCGTGTGCGAGCAGCCGACCGACGAGGATCGCGCCTGGTTTCCGGACATCGCCGGCAGCGACTGGATCCCCACGCTCGACCATGCGATGCGAAACTACAAAGACGAGAGCTTCATCGGGCAATATCTCAGTCCGAAGCTGATGCGCGAGTTCCGCCTGTTCAGCATCGTCGACGACGAGAAGCAGAACGAACTCGAGGTCGCCGCCATCCATGACGAAGCCGGCTACCGCCGTGTGCGCGAGTCGCTATCGCACCAGTACGACCTGGGTTCGCGCGAACCCAATATCCAGGTGTGGAATGTCAACCTGCGCGGCGACCGGTCATTGACCCTGCGGCACTTCCAGCACAACGACCGGCCCTTGCACGAGAGCGCACAGGAGGTGTTGCGCCATGTGGCGCGGCTATGGGGCTTCGGCGTGCACCTCGAGAGCGCCAACAGCAAGGGCGACGTCACCGGTCAGTGGTCGGTGGCGACGCCAGAAACCGAGTGATGCGACGGCGGCGCGCCTGTCGCGGGGGGCCTAGTCGAGCGCGAACACCTTGCCGGGGTTCATGATGTTCTTCGGGTCCAGCGCACGCTTGATCTGCCGCATCATCGCGACGGCGCCATCCCCGGCCTCCTCGACCAGATAGCCCATCTTGTGCAGGCCGATGCCGTGCTCGCCGGTGCAGGTGCCTTCGAGCCGCAGCGCGCGCTCGACCATCTTCACGCCCAGGCGCTCGACAGTGGCCCACTCATCGGGATCATTCGGGTCGATCAGATAGCTCAGGTGAAAGTTGCCGTCGCCGACGTGGCCGACGACCCAATACGGAATGCCCGACGCCTCGGCCTCGGCGATCGACTCGTTGATGCTCTCGGCCAGCCGCGAAATCGGCACGCAAGTGTCGGTGCTTTGGCAGCGGCAGCCCGGACGCGCCTGTAGCGAGGCGAAGTAGGCGCGGTGGCGCGCCGTCCACAGCTTGGTGCGCTCCTCGGGCGTGCTGGCGTACTGGAACTCCTCGCCGCCATGCTCCTTGGCGATGTCCTGCACCGTCGTGGCCTGTTCCTTCACGCCGGCCGCTGCCGTGGAACTCCATCAACAGCATCGGTTGCTCGCGCAGCGTCAACTGCGAATGCTTGTTGACGCCGCGGATCGCGTTGGCGTCGAGCAGCTCGCAGCGCGCGATCGGCACACCCATCTGGATGAGCTGGATCGTCGTGCGCACCGCGGCGTCGATGCTCGGGAAGTGGCAGATCGCGGCGCTCACAGCTTCGGGCAGCGGGTACAGCTTGACGGTTATCTCGGTCATCACGCCTAGAGTGCCTTCGCTGCCGACGAACAGCCGCGTCAGGTCGTAGCCGGCAGCCGACTTCTTGGCGCGTGTTCCCGTGCGGATGACCTCGCCACTGGCGGTCACCACCGTCAGGGCGAGCACGTTCTCGCGCATCGTGCCGTAGCGCACGGCGTTCGTGCCGCTCGCCCGAGTTGCGCTCATGCCGCCGATGCTGGCGTTGGCGCCGGGATCGATCGGGAAGAAGAGGCCCGTGTCCTTGATCTCGCGATTCAGCTGCTCGCGGGTGACACCGGCCTCGACCGTGACCGTCAGGTCTTCCGGATTCACCCGGACCACACGGTTCATGCGCGACAGGTCGATGCTGACGCCGCCCTGCACGGCGAGCAGGTGCCCCTCGAGCGACGAGCCGATGCCGAACGGGATCACCGGCACCGCATGTCGGCTGGCTTGCGCGACCACGAAGGCCACCTCGTCGGTACTCTCGCAGAACACCACCGCCTCCGGCGGCGTCGTCGCATAGACCGATTCATCGCGGCCGTGCTGGTCGCGCACGGCGGCGGCGGTGGAGAAGCGCTCGCCGAAGCGCCGCGCCAGCGCTTCCTTCATCGCGGCAGGCATCGGGCGCGCGATCACGCCGGGCAGCAATTCGTTGGGTGCGTTCATGGGGCAACTCCCAGGCAGGGCACCCATTGTAAGAAGCGCTAGCATCGGCGCATGAGCAATCGGCTGACGCAGATCGCCACCCGGACCGGGGACGACGGGACCACCGGGCTCGGCGACGGCACGCGGGTGGCCAAAGACCACTTGCGCGTGCAGGCCATGGGCGACGTTGACGAGCTCAATTCGAGCATCGGTGTGCTGCTGGCGGAACCGCTGCCCGACGATGTTCGCGAGCTGCTGGTCGCCATCCAGCATGAACTGTTCAACCTGGGCGGCGAGTTGTCGATTCCCGGCTACGAGCTGGTCAAGTCCGCTGCGGTGGTGCGCCTCGACGAGGCGCTGGCCGACTACAACGGGCGCCTGCCGCGGCTCAAGGAGTTCATCCTGCCGGCCGGCACCCGCAGCGCCGCGCTGGCCCACGTGTGCCGCACCGTGGCGCGCCGCGCCGAGCGAGCGGTGGTGGCGCTGGCCGGCGCCGAAACAGTGAACGAGGCGCCGCGCCAGTACCTCAATCGCCTGTCCGACCTGATGTTCGTGCTGGCGCGAGTGCTCAATCGGGCCAACCTCGATGGCCTGGGCGGCGACGACGTCTACTGGCGCAGCGAGCGGCTGCAGCGCGACGGCGCCGGCTGAGCGCCACGCTAGCCGCGGCGCGCCTCCACCGCTTGCGCGAGCGTGTCCAGGACGCCCACCGAATCGTCCCAGCCGATGCACGCATCGGTGATGCTCTTGCCGTATTCCAGCGTGGCCGGATCGTCCTTGCCGGCGCTGAACTTCTGCGCGCCGCCTTGCAGGTGGCTTTCCACCATCACACCGAAGACGCAGCGACCGCCGCCGGCGATCTGGCCCGCCACATCGCGCGCCACCTCGATCTGGCGTTGGTGCTGCTTGCTCGAATTGGCGTGGCTGCAGTCGACCATCAGCTGGCAGGGCAGCTTGGCCGCCTCCAGGTCGGTGCACGCGGCCGCGATGCTGGCTGCGTCGTAGTTTGGCGTCTTGCCGCCGCGCAGGATCACGTGGCAGTCGTGGTTGCCCTTGGTCTCGACGATGGCGACCTGGCCGTTTTTGTGCACCGAGAGAAAGTGATGCGGCCGTGCCGCCGCCTGGATCGCGTCGATGGCGATCTTCAGGTTGCCGTCGGTGCCGTTCTTGAAACCGATCGGTGCCGACAGCCCCGAGGCCAGCTCGCGGTGCACCTGGCTCTCGGTGGTACGCGCGCCAATCGCGCCCCAGCTGATCAGGTCGCCGATGTACTGCGGGCTGATCACGTCGAGGAACTCGCTGCCCGCCGGCACCCCGAGCCGGGTGATCTCCACCAGCAGCTGCCGTGCGATGCGCAGGCCTTCGTGGATGCGGTAGCTCTCGTCGAGATACGGGTCGTTGATCAACCCCTTCCAGCCGACCGTGGTGCGCGGCTTCTCGAAGTACACCCGCATCACGATCTCCAGCGTGTCGGCATGGCGCTTGCGCTCGGCCAGCAGGCGCCGCGCGTAGTCGAGCGCCGCGGCCGGATCGTGGATCGAACACGGGCCGATCACCACCAGCAGCCGGTCGTCCTGCCCTTGCATGATGCGGCGGATGGTGCTGCGCGTGCGGCCGATCAACGCCTCTACCGGCGTGCCGCCGATCGGGAAGAAGCGGATCAGGTGCTCCGGCGGCGGCAGCGGCGTGACGTCGCGGATGCGCTGGTCGTCGGTCTCGCTGGTCTTCTCGCTCAGGCTGTAGCGCTGGCCCATCTCGGGGGCTGTGTTCTTCGGTGCCATCGATTCGCTCCTGTCGGGAACCTGGGTTCTGATCGGAAAACAAAAAACCGCCGGGTTGGCCGGCGGTTTCTGGGGTTCGGTGTGCTCTTCGCTTACGCGCGCTTTCCTTCCCAGCCGCCGGTGAGGGGCGAGAACCAAAAGTACGCGAAGAAGAAGAGCGCTGAACGCATGGGGCGGAAATGTAGCATGGGCAAGGCTCTGCGTGATCAGGCGGTACCGCCCACGGTGAGGCGGTCGATGCGCAGCGTCGGCTGGCCCACGCCCACCGGCACGCTCTGGCCGTCCTTGCCGCAGACACCGATGCCGGTGTCCAGCGACATGTCGTTGCCGATCATGCTTACGCGGGTCAGCGCATCGGGCCCGTTGCCGATCAGCGTGGCGCCCTTCACCGGATACAGGATGCGGCCTTTCTCGACCCAGAATGCCTCGCTGGCCGAGAAGACGAACTTGCCGCTCGTGATGTCGACCTGGCCGCCGCCGAAGTTGGTGGCATAGATGCCACGGTCGAGGCTGGCGACGATCTCTTCCTTGGTCTTGCTGCCGCTCAGCATGTAGGTGTTGGTCATGCGCGGCATCGGCACGTGCGCATAACTCTCGCGGCGGCCGTTGCCGGTGGGCTTCACCTTCATCAGGCGCGCGTTCATCGAATCCTGGATGTAGCCCTTCAGGATGCCGTCTTCGATCAGCACGTTGCGCTGCGTCGGCTGGCCTTCGTCGTCGACGTTGAGTGAGCCGCGACGATCCGGCAGCGTGCCGTCATCGAGCACCGTCACACCGCGCGCCGCGACCCGTTCGCCGACCCGGCCGGAGAAGGTCGACGAGCCCTTGCGATTGAAGTCGCCCTCCAGACCGTGGCCGACGGCCTCGTGCAATAGCACGCCGGGCCAGCCGGGCCCGAGCACCACGCTCATCTCGCCGGCAGGCGCGGGGCGCGACTCGAGATTCGTCAACGCCGCATTGACGGCATGGTCCACATAGCCGGCAAGCACGTCGTCCTGGAAGTAGTTGAGGCCAAAGCGGCCGCCGCCGCCGCCGGAGCCAAGCTCGCGCCGGCCGTTGGCCTCGGCGATCACGGTGATCGATACGCGCACCAGCGGGCGCACGTCGGCGGCACGCGTGCCATCGGCGCGTGCCACCAGCACCACGTCGTATTCGGCCGCCAGGCCCGCCATCACCTGCACGACGCGTGGATCGCGCGCCCGCGCCATGCGCTCGACCCGCTCGAGCAACGCCACCTTCTGCGTGCTGTCGAGGGTGGCGATCGGATCGATCGAGGCATACAACGCGTGGCTGGCGGCCACCTGAGTGGCGCCACTCACCTTGACGCGTCGGCTCTGGCCGGCTGCCGCGATGCTGCGCACCGTGCGCGCGGCGTCCAGCAGTGCGGCATGCGAAATATCGTCGGAATAGGCGAACGCGGTCTTCTCACCGGCCACCGCGCGCACGCCCACCCCCTGGTCGATGCCGAAGCTGCCGCTCTTGACGATGCCTTCCTCCAGGCTCCAGCCCTCATGGCGCGTGATCTGGAAGTACAGGTCGCAGTCGTCGATGCGATGGGTGCCGATCGACGCCAGCGCCTCCTGCAGCTGAGTTTCGCCGAGGCCGAACGGGTCCAGCAGCAGCTGCCGGGCGAGCGCCAGCCGCTCGATGGTGGGTTCGCGGGAGATCATGCGAACCATTGTAGGAGTCGCCCTCCCTGTGCGCAGCGGCGCAGCACGCCGCAAGGTCTTACGGTGACGGCGGCGTGCCGGCGTCTCGCTGTGCCAGCGCCAGGCGGTACAACGCGTTGCGCGGCGCCTTGGTGATGCGGGCCGCGAGCACAACGGCCTGTTTGACGGGAAGTTCCGACAGCAGCATCTCGAGGGTTGCACGTGCCGCGTCGCTCACGGCGGCGGCCTCGTCGGCGATGGCCGGCAGGGCATGCAACACGATGACGAACTCGCCGCGCAGGCGCTGTGCGTCCGCAGCGAGCCAGGCGGGCCAGTCGCCTGCCGGCATGCTGGCCACGGTCTCGAATTGTTTCGTCAGCTCGCGACAGACGGTGACGCGCCGCCGCGGCGCCAGCGCGGCCAGTTCCACAGCCAGCACTGCCACGCGATGCGGAGCTTCGAACCACACCTGGGTCTGCGCATCGGCGCAGGCCGCCACCAGGGCCTTGCTGCGTTCGGCGCCGCGGCTCGGCACGAAGCCGGCGAAGCGAAAGCCTAGCGCGGCGCTGTCGCCTGCCACGCTGAGCGCGGTCACCACGCTGCTCGGCCCGGCCACCGGCACCACGCGATAACCGGCCTCGACCACCGCGGCCACCAGCGCAGCGCCGGGGTCCGACACGGCCGGCGTGCCGGCGTCGCTGGCGTAGGCCACCCGCTGGCCGGCGGCGAGCCGTTCGATGACTTGGACCGCGGCACGGCGCTCGTTGTGCTCATGTAGTGCCAGCAGCGGCTTGTCGAGCGCCAGTCGCCTGAGCAGGCCGCCGGTGACGCGACTGTCCTCGCAGGCCACCGCGTCGACACGCTCGAGCACATGCACGGCGCGAAAGCTCAGGTCGGCCAGGTTGCCGATCGGCGTGGCCACCAGATACAGCGCCGGCGACGGATACTGCTGGCCGCCGGCGGCCGCTGCGGCCGCCTGTTTCAAGAGTTGGGCGTCGATGGTCAAGGCAGGCGGGCCGGGTTCGAGCAAGGCGGCGGGCGACGAGGCGGAGTCGCTTGCCTTGCAGTATCTGCAGCGCCATGGGTTGACGCTGGTGAGCCGCAATTATCGGGTGGCCGGCGGCTCGCGCGCGCGGGGCGGCGAAGTCGACCTGATCGTGCGCGACGCAGCGGGCACGCTGATCTTCGTCGAGGTGCGATCGCGCGCCGGCTGGAGCCACGGCGGCGCGTCGGCCAGCGTCACCTCGCGCAAGCAGCAGCGCATCGTGCTGGCGGCCCGGCATTTCCTGCTGCGCTACCGCGAGCTGCCGCCGTGCCGCTTCGACGTGGTGGCCATCGACGCCGGGCGGCTGCAATGGATCCAGGCGGCCTTCGACGCGGCCTGACTTATCATCGGCGCACATGCTCGAGCAGCGCATCCAGCAGCAGTTCTTCGACGCGGCCGATCTGAAGTACCAGTCGGCCGAGGCGCTGGCCAAACCCATCGCCGAGGCCGCGCAGACCGTGGTTGCGGCGATCACCGGCGGCGGCAAGCTGCTGGTGGCCGGCATCGGACCAGCCGCCGCGCTGGCGTCGATGTTCGCCGCGCGCATGGTCGGCCGATTCGAGCGCGAGCGACCCGGCCTCGCGGTGCTGGCGCTCAATGCGGACGCCGTGGTGCAGAGCCAGCTGGTCAATGGCCCGTCGGGCGACACAGCGCTGTCGCGCCAGGTGGCCACTCTCGGCCAGCCGGGTGATCTGCTGCTGCTGCTGCACGCCGAGGGCGAGCCGGCGGCTGCACTGGCAGCCGCCAGAGCGGCGCATGTCAACGAGATGGCCGTCATCGCGTTCGTCGGACGCAGCGGCGGCGCGTTGGGCGCCGAGCTGGGCGAGACGGATGCATTGGTCCCGGTCGCGCACGATCGTCCCGCGCGTGTTCTGGAACTTCACCTGATCATGCTGCACTGTCTGTGCGACGCGATCGACCTTCAACTTCTTGGCGAACAGGATTCCGCATGACCTTCATCACACGACCCCTCTGCCGACGAGCGCGTGCCGCGACCATCGGCCTCGCCTTGAGCGCCACCCTGCTGTCCGCTTGCGCACCGTTGCTGGTGGGCGGCGCCATGGTCGGCGGCACGCTGGTGTTCATGGACCGGCGCACGACCGGTGCGCAGGTCGACGACCAGGGCATTGAGCTGAAGGCGGCCAACCGCATCAAGGAAACGGTCGCTGACCGCGCGCACATCAACGTCACGAGCTACAACCGCACGGTGCTGATGACCGGCGAGGCGACCACGGACGCCGACCGCACGGCCATCGAGCAGGCCGTGCAGCGTGTCGAGAACGTGCGGTCGATCGTCAACGAGATCGGCGTCATGAGCCCGAGCTCGATCAGCGCGCGCTCCAACGACACCATCATCACCAGCAAGGTGAAGGCCACACTGGTCGATGCGCGCGACCTGCAGGCCAACGCCTTCAAGGTCGTGACCGAGCGCTCGGTCGTCTACCTGATGGGCCGGGTGACCGAACGCGAGGCGACTCGCGCGAGCGACCTGACGCGCGGCATCGCCGGCGTCGACAAGGTGGTGCGTGTGTTCGAGGTGATCACCGAGGCCGAACTGGCGGACAGCGCGCCCAGAAAGTAGCGCGCAACCTCAGCGCAGGCGCCGGACCAGGCTAGAGGTGTCCCAGCGCCGGCCGCCGAGCGCCTGCACGTCGCCGTAGAACTGGTCGACCAGGGCGGTCACCGGCAGATGCGCGCCGTTGCGGCGCGCCTCGTCCAGCACGAGGCCGAGATCCTTGCGCATCCAGTCGACGGCGAAGCCGAAGTCGAAGCGGTCGTCCACCATCGTGCCGCCGCGGTTGTCGAGCTGCCAGCTCTGTGCGGCACCCTTGCCGATGACCTCCAGCACGAGCTTCATGTCCAGGCCTGCCTTCTGCCCGAAGGCAATGCCCTCGGCCAAGCCCTGCAGCAGCCCGGCGATGCAGGTCTGGTTGACCATCTTGGCCAACTGCCCGGCGCCGCTGTCGCCGATGCGGGTGACGGCGCGCGAGAACGCCAGCGCAACCGGCCGCATCGATTCGAAGGCATCGGCGTCGCCGCCGCACATCACGGTCAGCGCGCCATTCACCGCACCGGCCTGACCGCCGGATACCGGCGCGTCGATGAAGTGGAGTCCGAGCGGCGTCGCGGCGGCCGACAGCTCGCGAGCCACTTCGGCCGACGCGGTCGTGTGGTCGACGAACACGGCGCCACGCTTCATGCCCGCGAAGGCGCCGTCGCTGCCGAGTGTCACCGACCGCAGGTCGTCGTCGTTGCCGACGCAGGCGAACACGAAGTCCGCTTCGGCGGCCGCGGCGCGTGGTGTCGCCGCTGCGCGCCCGCCGTGCTCGCCGACCCAGGCCCGCGCCTTGGCAGCAGTGCGGTTGTAGACGGTGACCGTGTGGCCGGCGCGCGCCAGGTGGCCGGCCATCGGATGGCCCATCACGCCCAAGCCCAGAAAGGCCACGCGGCGCGCGGGAACGGATTCGTAGGTCTTCATGTCGGGCAGTGGCTTCTATCGGTGAAACCCGAAGTGTGCCCGTTCGCGGCGCGGCCCGCAGCCGCGGCTGATCAGACGATTGTCAGGTGTTCGGTCCCAGCCGACAGGTCGGCGTTGCGCGCACGCTGGCTGTTCAGCTTGATCTGCAGGCGCAGGTCGTTCACCGAATCGGCGTTGCGCAGCGCGTCTTCGTACGACACATGGCGCGCCTCGTAAAGGTCGAACAGCGCCTGGTCGAAGGTCTGCATGCCGAGTTCGCGCGACCGCTTCATCAGTTCCTTCAACTCACCGACCTCGCCCTTGAAGATCATGTCGCCCACCAGCGGCGTGTTCAGCATGATCTCGACGGCGGCAATCCGGCCCTTGCCCTGCTCGCGCGGCAGCAGGCGCTGCGACACGATGCCCCGCAGGTTGAGCGAAAGGTCCATCAGCAACTGCTGGCGCCGCTCTTCGGGGAAGAAGTTGATGATGCGGTCGAGCGCCTGGTTGGCGCTGTTGGCGTGCAGCGTGGCCATGCACAGGTGGCCGGTCTCGGCGAAGGCCACCGCGTGCTCCATGGTCTCGCGGTCGCGGATTTCGCCCATGAGGATCACGTCGGGCGCCTGGCGCAGCGTGTTCTTCAGCGCCTGCTCCCAGCCGTCGGTGTCGATGCCGACCTCGCGCTGCGTGACGATGCAGTTCTTGTGCGGGTGCACGAACTCCACCGGATCCTCGATCGTGATGATGTGGCCGAAGGAGTTCTCGTTGCGGTGGTCCACCATCGCGGCCAGCGAGGTGCTCTTGCCCGAGCCGGTGGCGCCCACCATGATGACCAGCCCGCGCTTGGTCATCGTCACTTCCTTCAGGATCTTCGGCAGCCCGAGCTGGTCGATTGTCGGCAGCAGCTGCGGGATCAGGCGGAACACGAGACCTACATGCCCCTGCTGCACGAATGCGTTGCATCGAAAGCGCCCGACGCCCTGGGGCGAGATCGCGAAATTGCACTCCTTGGTCCGCTCGAATTCGGCCGCCTGCTTGTCGTTCATGACCGAACGCGCCAGCGCCATCGTGTGCTGGCCGGTCAGCGGCTGCGGCGACACCTTGGTGACGCGGCCATCGACCTTGATCGCCGGCGGGAAGTCGGCGGTCAGGAACAGGTCCGACCCGTTGCGCGAGATCATCAGGCGCAACAGGTCGTTGACGAATTTCGAGGCCTGGTCGCGTTCCATCGTGAATGTCTCCCTAGTGCTGCGTCACGCGTTGGTGAGCAGCGCACTCAGTCTCGCGCTGGCCTGGCGCAGGCGCAGCGACAGTCGGCGGGCCAGCGCGGCCAGCAAGACCGCGGCCAGGCGCGGATCGTCCTTCATCATGCGATCGAGCGCCTGCGCGTCGAGCACGGCCAGCACGCAGGCCGTCAGGCTGCGGCACGACGAGAAGCGCGTGCCCGCGTCGAGCAGCGACATCTCGCCGAGCAGGTCGCCGACGCGCGCTTCGGCCAGCCGGGCCCGGCCGCCCCAGGGCTGCTCGCGGTCGACAGCGATCGTGCCGTCGAGCACGATCAACAGATAGTCGCCCTGCTCGTCCTGGGTGATCACTTCCTTGTCGGCCGCGATGCTGACGAACGACAGGTACTCGGTCAGCCGCTTCATCTCCGCCTCGCCGAGCAGCACGGCATGGCGGTCGTCGTTCCACGCGCGGCCGAACTGGATGGCGCCCTGGTTGTGGTCGACTGCCTGAGCCTGCACTTCCTGAGCCCGCAGCGACCACGGCACCAGCCGCGGCGCCGGCTCCTCGTGCTCGAGGAACATGGTGGAGAAGTAGCCCGAGTCGCCGGTCTCCGGGTTCACGCGCCGGGCGCCCGCGAAGCGGTCGAGGATCTTCTTCACGTCAGCCCGGGAAGTTCTCAGGGATCTTGGCCTTGGCGCGCGCCTCGGCCGGCGAGACGATATTTCGGCGAACCAGATCGGCCAGATTCTGATCGAGTGTCTGCATGCCTTGCGTCTGGCCGGTCTGGATCGACGAATACATCTGCGCGATCTTGTTCTCGCGAATCAGGTTCTTAATGGCTGAGGTGGCGATCATGATTTCATGAGCCGCGACGCGGCCTGAGCCGTCCTTCAGTTTGCACAGCGTCTGCGAGACCACGGCGATCAGCGATTCCGACAGCATCGCGCGCACCATGTCTTTCTCGGCGGCGGGAAATACGTCGACCACGCGGTCGATCGTCTTGGCCGCGCTGCTGGTGTGCAGCGTGCCGAAGACCAGGTGGCCCGTTTCGGCGGCGGTCAGGGCCAGCCGGATGGTTTCCAGGTCGCGCATTTCGCCGACCAGGATCGCGTCGGGGTCCTCGCGCAGCGCCGAGCGCAGCGCGTTGGAGAAGCTGAGCGTGTGCGGGCCGACCTCGCGCTGGTTGACCAGGCACTTCTTGCTCTCGTGCACGAACTCGATCGGGTCTTCCACCGTCAGCACGTGACCGTACTCGTTCTCGTTCAGGTGATTGACCATCGCGGCCAGAGTCGTGCTCTTGCCCGAGCCGGTCGGGCCGGTCACCAGCACCAGGCCGCGCGGCTTGAGGGCCAGCTCGGCGAAGACCTTCGGTGTGCTCAGTTGCTCGAGCGTCAGGATCTTGCTCGGGATCGTCCGGAACACCGCGCCCGCGCCGCGGTTCTGGTTGAACGCATTGACGCGAAACCGCGCGAGGCCCTGGATCTCGAAGCTGAAGTCGCACTCCAGCGTATCCTCGTAGTGCTTGCGCTGCGAGTCGTTCATGATGTCGTACACCATGTCGTGGACCTGCTTGTGTTCCAGCGGGTCGACGTTGATGCGACGTACATCGCCATGCACGCGAATCATCGGCGGCAGGCCGGCCGACAAGTGAAGGTCGGAGGCCTTGTTCTTGACCGAGAACGCAAGCAGTTGCGTGATGTCCATGGGGCGCGCGAGAGGAGTAGGCTGCAATCATTATGAGCAGCATCGAAGCGAAGTTACAACAAGTGCGCACGCGTATCGCCACTGCGTGCGAGCACGCGCAACGACCCGTGCAAAGCGTCACGTTGCTGGCTGTGACAAAGACTTTCGGACCACAGTCGGTGCGCGATGCGCATGCCGCCGGACAGCGCGCCTTCGGCGAGAACTACGTGCAGGAGGCGATCGAGAAGATCGAAGCGCTGGTTGATCTGCGTGATCGCATCGAGTGGCATCTGATCGGGCCCTTGCAGAGCAACAAGACCCGTGTCGTCGCGGCGAACTTCGACTGGGTGCACTCGATCGACCGGTTCAAGCTCGCCGAGCGGCTGTCGGCGCAACGCCCGCCAGGTCTCCCGCCGCTTCAGGTCTGCCTGCAGGTCAACATCAGTGGCGAGGCGAGCAAGAGCGGTGTCGCGCTCGAAGACGTGCTGACGCTGGCGCGTGAGGTGTCGACCTTGCCCCACCTGCGCCTGCGCGGACTGATGGCGATTCCCGAGCCGGCGGGCGGTTTCGAGACGCAGCGCGTGCCGCATCGCGCCCTCGCGCGGATGCTCTATGAACTCAACGCTGCCGGCCTGACACTCGACACATTGTCGATGGGCATGAGCGCCGACCTGGAAGCGGCAATCGCCGAGGGCGCGACGATCGTGCGCGTCGGCACGGCGATCTTCGGCGCGCGCTGAAGAAGAGCGCTCTCAACCAAAGGGCGGCCCCCTACTGGTCGAGCTTGATGCCGGTCTTGTTGATGATGGCGCCCCAACGCTTCATGTCGGCGTCGACCTGGCGGCGAAAGTCGGCAGCCGAACCGCCCACCGGTGTGAGGCCCTGCGCGTCGAAGGCGGCCCGTACCGACGCGTCCTGCAACGTCGCGTTGACGTCGGCATTGATCTTCTGGACGACGGCCTCCGGCGTGCCCGCCGCGGTGAATAGCCCGTTCCATGCCAGCGACTCGACATTGGGGTATCCGGCCTCGGCCAGAGTAGGCAGCTCCTTCAACGAGTCGGGTCGCTGCGTGCTCGACACCGCCAGCAGGCGCACCTTGCCGGCACGCACATGCGCCAACAGCGCCGGCGCGACCATGAAGGTCGCATCGGCTTCGCCTTGCGCGACCGCCATGGCCGCCGGCGGCGAGCCATTGAACGGCACGTGAGTGCCGCTGACGCCCGCCTCCGCAAGGAACAGCTCCATCGTCAGATGCGCCGAGCTGCCCATGCCGAGCGACGAGTAGTTGAGCTTGCCACCGCGCGAGCGCGCCCAGTCGACAAACTCCTTGACGTTGACCGCCGGCACGTTGGCGCCGACCGCCAGCACATTGGGCTGCGAGGTCGTCATCACCACCGGCATCAGGTCCTTGGCCGGGTCGTAGGGCATCTTGCGGTACAGGAACGGCGCGAACGCGATCGGGCCGTTGAAGCCCACCGTGAGCGTGTAGCCGTCGGGCGCCGCCTTGGCGGCGACGTCGACGCCGAGCATGCCGCCGGCGCCCGGCTTGTTCTCGACCACCACCGGCTGGCCCCAGCGGTCCTTCAGCTTGTCGCCGAGCAGGCGCGCCACGATGTCCAGCGAGCTGCCCGCTGGCGCCGGGACGATCACGCGCACCGGCTTGGTCGGCCACGCTTGGGCAGACACGGTCGATGCCGCGCAGGCGAGTGCGGCGGCGAGCAGGAACCTGCGGCGGAACGGTGACATCAGCAAGGTCCTTTGGATTGAGCCGGAGTCGATCGATGCGAGACGACGCGCAGCGCGTCACGGATACAGGCCGCGTTCCTGACGCGCCATCAGAATGCGTTCGCAGGCGACCGCGAAGGTGGCGGTGCGCAGCGTGATCCGGTGCCGGTCGGCGGTCTCCCAGATCCGCTTCAGCGCACCGACCATGATCTTGTCCAGGCGCAGATTGATCTCGTCCTCGGTCCAGAAGAACGACGAGAAGTCCTGCACCCATTCGAAGTAGCTCACCGTCACGCCGCCGGCGTTGCAGATCACGTCCGGCACGACCAGGATGCCGCGCTCGGCCATGATGTCGTCGGCCGCCGGCAGGGTCGGCCCGTTGGCGCCCTCGAGCACCAGCTTGGCCTTCAGGCGGCGCGCGCGCGCCGCGGTGACCTGTCCCTCAAGAGCGGCCGGAATCAGGATCTCGCAGTCGACATCCCAGAACGCTTCGCCGTCCATCGCGTCGGCTCCCTTGAAGCCGCCGACCCCGCCGGTCTCACGCACGTGCGGCATCAGCGTGGCCAGGTCCAGGCCCTTGGCGTTGAAGATGGTGCCGGTGTGGTCCTGCGCAGCGACGATCCTGGCTCCGGCCCCGTGGAACAACTCGGCGGCCGAGGAGCCGACGTTGCCGAAGCCCTGCACCGCGATGCGGGCGCCCTGCAGGTCGAGGTTGATCCGTCGCGCCGCCTCGCGACCGGTGACGAACACGCCGCGGCCGGTGGCCTTGACGCGGCCGAGCGAGCCGCCCAGATGGATCGGCTTGCCAGTGACGACGCCAGTCGCGGTCGTGCCGGTATTCATCGAGTAGGTGTCCATCATCCACGCCATGATCTGCGGGTTGGTGTTCACGTCGGGTGCTGGGATGTCTTGCTGCGGCCCGATGATGATGCCGATCTCGCTGGTGTAGCGCCGGGTCATGCGCTCGAGCTCCTTGATCGACAACTTCTTCGGATCGACGCGGATGCCGCCCTTGGCGCCGCCGAAGGGCAGGTTGACGGCGGCATTCTTGATCGACATCCACGCCGACAGCGCCATCACTTCTTCCAGTGTCACCTGGGGGTGGTAGCGCACGCCGCCCTTGCCGGGGCCGCGCGACATGTTGTGCTGGACGCGAAAGCCCTCGAAGTGCGCGACTGAGCCGTCGTCCATCTCGATCGGGATGTCGACGATCAGCGCACGCTTGCAGCGTTTGAGCGTCTCTGCCCACTTGGCCAGCGGCCCCAGGTAAGGCACCACGCGATCGACCTGCGACAGGTAGGTCTGCCAAGGACTGTCGGGTGCGTCGCTGACATAGGACAGTGTGCTCATGAACGCGGCCTCCCGAGGGATCATGCACGGACGCGGATTGTCGCTCGCCCGCATGACCCTGCCCATGGCCGAGCTGCCGGCAGCTTGCGCGGCCGTCTGTTCGGGCCACTACCGCCCCTCATTCGAGAGGTCGCGCAGCCGGCCTCGACGAATGGCGTCGCTACACTGGGCCGATGAGCGACATCACGCCCGAGATTGCCTTCATCGGCGGCGGCAACATGGCCAGCGCATTGATTGGCGGGCTGGTGCAGTCCGGGCGGATTCCGGCGACCATCCTCGTCATCGAGCCCGACGACCGGCAGCGCGCGCGGCTGGCGCTGCAGTTCGGGGTGCTGGCGCTGCCGTTCGGCGGCAGCTCGTTGGCCGGGTTGCCGCTGGTGGTGTGGGCCGTCAAGCCGCAGAGTTTTGCGGTGGCCGCGCGCAACAGCGTGCCGCATGTGGCGCAGGCCCTGCACCTGAGCGTGATGGCCGGCATCCGCACCGACGCCATTGCCGCGGCGACTGGCAGCGCGCGCGTGGTGCGCGCGATGCCCAACACGCCGGCGTTGATCGGCCAGGGCATCGCCGGCCTGTACGCCACCGCCGCCGTCACCGGCGCCGAACGCGCGCTGGTCGAGCAGGTGCTCACCCCCAGCGGCGAGCTGCTGTGGGTCAACCAGGAGCGCGACCTCGACGCGGTGACGGCGCTGTCGGGCTCCGGCCCGGCCTACGTGTTCTATTTCATCGAAGCGATGATCCAGGCCGCCGGCGAGATGGGGCTGTCGGTCGGCCAGGGGCGGCGGCTCGCACTCGCCACCTTCGCGGGTTCGACCGCATTGGCGCGGCAGTCGAACGATTCGCCGGCCGTGCTGCGCGAGCGCGTGACCTCCAAGGGCGGCACCACGTACGCGGCATTGATGGCGATGGACAACGCAGCGGTCAAGTCGGCGTTCGTGCGCGCGTTGCATGCGGCGCGCGAGCGCGCCCGCCAGCTCGGCGACGAGTTCGGCAGCGACGCCCCGGAGTCGGCCGGCAACGGCGCTAGCGCAGCGCCAGGTCCAGCGCCACCCCCGCAAACACAGTCGCCCCGAGCCAATGGTTCACGCGGAAAGCCCTGAAGCAACCGCCGCGTGAGCGATCACGGATCAGCGTGTAGTGCCATGCCGCCTGCACCGCCGCCGCGGCGATGCACGCCTGGAACAGCAGGCCGAGCCCGAGCGAACGGCCGAGCGCACTCCAGCTCGCCAGGTAGCCGGCGTAGAACAGCATCACGCCGCCGACATCGAAGCGGCCGAGCGTGATGGCCGAGGTCTTCATGCCGATGCGCAGGTCGTCGTCGCGGTCGACCATCGCGTACTCGGTGTCGTAGGCCAGCACCCAGCACAGGTTGCCCGCCAGCAACCACCAGGCGTGCGGCGGCACCGCGTCGGCCACGGCCTGCGGCGACCACTCGCGCGAACCGAGCACCGCGGCGAACGCCATCGGAATGCCGAAGCTGAAGGCGATGCCGAGCACGGCTTGCGGTATCGAGAGCATGCGCTTGGCGTACGGATAGATCAGCGTGACCGCCAGTCCGGCCACCGACAGCTGCACGGTCGGCGGATTGGTCGTCAGCACCAGCACGAACGCGGCCGCGCTCAGCAAGGCGCCCAATGTCAGCGCCTCGCGCACGCTGATGCGACCGCTCGTCACCGGCCGCTCGGCGGTGCGCTTGACATGGCGGTCGAACTCGCGATCGGCGACGTCGTTCATGCAGCAGCCCGCGCTGCGCATGATCACCGTGCCGGCAACGAAAACGAACAGCAGGTGCCAGCCCGGAAAGCCGTCGGCCGCGATCCACAACGCCGACAAGGTGGGCCACAGCAGCAGCAACCAGCCGGCGGGTCGATCCCAGCGGATCAGGTCGAGATACAGCGCCAGGCGCGAAGCGGGCGGTGCGGCGAGGCCATTCATGGCGGGCGGTGGGCGAGTGCTGGCGGGTGCGCGGCGACTCGGCTATTCTCGCGCGCGGTCCGGTGGTCACCTGCCGCAACGGCCCTGGCGGCGCCGATTCTGCCGCGGCTGCCCATCACCCGCTCCTTGCCGCGATGAATCTTGCACTGTGGCTCGCTCGCACCGCGCAACGGCTCGGCGACCAGCCTGCGATCGGCCACGGCATGAACGTATGGTGCAGCTATGGCGAGCTCGCGCAACGCGCGGCGCTGCTGGCCGCGTGGCTGCGGGCACAAGGCATCGCACCCGGCGAACGGGTCGGGCTGTTCCTGACGAACCGGCCCGAATACCTGGTGATGCAATGGGGCGCCTGGTGGGCCGGCGCCGCTGTGGTGCCGATCAACGCTAAGCTGCACGTCCGCGAGGCCGCGTGGATCCTCCAGCACAGTGGCGCGCGGCTGGCCTTCTGCGACGCCGGCGCGCGGGCCGACCTGGCGAGCGCGCTGCCGGGCCTGGCGCTACATGTCGATTTGCCGGCCGGGCTCGGCGCAGCTTCCGCTGCCCAGGCGGCGCTCGCGCAGCCCTCCGACCGCGCCGACAGCGATCCGGCTTGGCTCTTCTATACCAGTGGCACCACCGGCAGACCGAAGGGCGTGGTGCTGGGCGCACGCCAGCTGCGCGAGGCGAGCCTCGGCTACCTGGCCGAAGTGCAGAGCGTGGCGCCGGGCGACGTGATGCTGCATCCGGCGCCGCTGTCGCACGGCGGCGGGCTGTACCACCTGCCCTACGTGATGCACGGCGGCGTCAACGTCGTGCCCCTGTCAGGCGGCTTCGAGCCGGCTGAGATCGTCGAGCTCGCCTCACACTGGCGAAACGCGTCGTTCTTCGCTGCGCCGACGATGGTGCACCGTCTGGTCGAATTCGTGCAGGCGAGTGGCCACCGGCCCGACGGACTGGCCACCATCACCTACGGCGGTGGGCCGATGTACCGCGCCGATATCGAGCGCGCGCTGCGCGCCGTGGGGCCGCACTTCGCGCAGATCTACGGCCAGGGCGAGAGCCCGATGACGATCACGGTGTTGCCGAAGGCGGTGATCAACGAGGCCGGCCACCCGCGCCACGGCGAGCGGCTGGCCTCGGTGGGTTATGCCCAGCCGATGCTCGAGCTGTCGATCCGCGACGCGCAAGGCCGCGCGCTGCTGACCGGCGAGACCGGCGAGGTGTGCGTGCGTGGCGACATCGTGATGCAGGGCTACTGGCAGCAGAGCGAGGCCACCGCCGAGGCGATCCGTGACGGCTGGCTCTACACCGGCGATGTCGGCCGCCTTGACGACGAAGGTTTCCTCACGCTGCTCGACCGCAGCAAGGACCTGATCATCAGCGGCGGCAGCAACATCTATCCGCGCGAGGTCGAGGAGGCGCTGCTGCAGCACCCGGCGGTCAGCGAGGTCAGCGTGGTCGGCCGCCCTGACGCCGAGTGGGGTGAGTCGGTGGTGGCCTACGTGGTGCTGCGCTCACCCGCCACGGCAGCCGAGCTCGATGTGCACTGCCAGCATCAGATCGCGCGCTTCAAGCGGCCCAAGGCTTACCGCTTCGTCGACGCGCTGCCGAAGAACCACTACGGCAAGGTGCTGAAGACCGCGTTGCGCGAACAGGAAGCACGCACCGGCGAACCGCCGGCCTAACATCGGCCGCAGCTTCGGGAGACGACGCATGGCCATGCAGGACGAACGCTGGAAGCACGACGGCGTGCGGGTGGTGCCGGGTGACCGGCTCGACCCCAATACCGCGCAGACGCCGGGCATGGACCGCAAGGCGGCGATCAACTTCGCGCGCGTCGGCGCGCAGAAGCTGTGGGCCGGCACTGTGCACATCCATCCCGATGCCAAGACCGGGGCCCATCACCATGGCCCGCTGGAAAGCGTGATCTTCGTCGTCAAGGGGCGCGCGCGCATGCGCTGGGGCGAGCGGCTGCAGTTCACCGCTGAGGCCGGGCCGGGCGACTTCATCTACGTGCCGCCGTTCGTGCCGCACCAGGAGATCAACGCCAGCGCCACCGAGGTGCTCGAGTGTGTGCTGGTGCGCAGCGACGGCGAGGCGATCGCCGTCAACCTCGACATCGAGCCGGTCGAGAAGCCCGAGTCGGTGCCCTGGATCGATCCGATCCATCGCGCCTAGAGCGGGCTCAGGCGCGCAGGTCGACCGCCCGCTCGCGCAAGCCGCCATCGGCGCGCAGCAGGTACTTGGCCACGCGGTGCGTCGGGGTCAGCGGCAGTGCGTCGACGAAGATCACGTAGCGCGGCACCTTGATGGCGGCCAGCCGTTCGCGACACCATTGCGCCACGGCCGCCTCGTCGAGTTCGGCGCCGGGCCTGCGCACCACGACGACCAGGATCTCGTCCTCGCCCAGCGCATCCGGCACCGGGATCGCCGCCGCCTGCAGCACGTCGGCATGCGACTCGATCACACGGTCGAGTTCGGCGCCGGAGATGTTCTCGCCGCGCTTGCGGATGATGTCCTTCTTGCGTGCGACGAACCAGAAGTAGCCGTCGCCGTCGCGCCAGGCCAGGTCGCCGGTAAGGAACCAGCCGTCACGGAAGGCAGCCGCCGTCTGCTCGGCGTCGCGGTAGTAGCCCTGCATCACGAGCGGTGTCTTCACCACCAGCTCGCCGGTCTGGCCGTCGGGCAGCTCGCGCCCGCCGTCGTCGACGATCTTCAGCTGTGCCAGGTGCACGGCCGGGTCCGGGTGCGTGCTCGGTCGGCCCATGCTGCCGATCCGGTGCGGGCCCTCGAACGGATTGTTCAGCGCGCCGGGCACCTCGCTCATGCCGTAGCCCTCGATCAGCGTCGGTACGCCGAACTCCCGCTGGAACACGTCGTAGGTCTCGGCGCTGAACGGCGCGCCGTAGATCTTTCGCAGGCCGTGCCCAGGCACGAACTCGCTGCGCGGTCGGCGCAGCAGGATGTTCGACACCGCGGCGATCGTGTTGGCCTCGGTGGCGCGTGTGCGCGCCACGTCGTGCCAGAACGTGCGGGCCGAAAAGCGCGGCAGCAGGACCAGCGTGGCGCCGGCTGCCAGCGCACCGGCCAGCGAATAGAACAGCGCGTTGATGTGGAACATCGGCAGCAGGCACAGCAGTCGGTCGTCGGGTTGCAGGTACATGCGCTGCACGAAGCCCTCGCCGGCCAGCAGCAGCGCGCGCTGGCCGTGCATCACACCCTTCGGAAATCCGGTGGTGCCCGAGGTGTAGATGAACAGACAAGGCGCGTCGGGCGTGCCGGCATCCGGCGGCGCCGCGCCCGTCGGCGTTGCCACCTGGGCGTCGAACACCGGCAGGCCGCCCCCGTCGTCGCGATTGAGCAGCAGCCACGGCGTGGGAGTCAATCCGGCCACCGCTTCGCGAACGGTCGCCAGCGCCTCGGGCGAACACAGCACGCCACCCACCTGCGCATGGCCCAGCACATAGCCCGCCTCTGCAGCGCGGTAGTCGGGGTTCACCGGCACCATCACCGCGCCCAGGCGGGCGAGTGCCAGCAGCGTGATCACGGTCGACGGGTGATTGAGCGACATCACGCCGATACGGTCGCCTGCCCGCACGCCGCGCGCGGCGTACATCGCGGCGGCTTGCCCGGCGCGCAGTTGCAGCTCGGCATAGCTGATGGCGCGGTCGTCGAAGACCAGGGCGCCGTGCGCCGGTGCCACCGCCACGCGCTCGGCCAGCAACGTGGCGAGCGTGCCCGCGTGCGGCCGGTAGCGCATCAACACCTGCAGCGGGCGCAGCATCGATTTGCTCCTGGCCGCGCCGCGTCAGCGGCGGCGCGGCGCCCGCGTCTTGCTGGCCGCGCCGGCGCCAAGCAGGCCACGCCGGCCCTCGGTGGCCTCAGCCTCGGTGCGGTGCCACACGGCGGTGGCCAGCGGCTGGCGCAGCTCTTCCAGCGCATGCCCGACCAGGCCGACCGCGCGCGCCATCACGCCGATGCCGCGGCAGGCCTGCCAGGGCAGCCCCATCTCGCAGGCGATGGCGCCGATCGCGCCGGTGGCGTTGATCGGCAGCGGCCGGGCGTGTACCTGCTCCGCGCGGCGCGCGATCAGCTTCAACAGCTCGATGTAGCGGCCGCCGAAGCCCTGCCGCTTGGCGATCGCGAACAGGCGCGGCGTGCGCGGATCGATCGGTTTGTGGATCGGGTGGCCCAGGCCCGGCAGGATGCGCCGCGCCGCGCGGTGCTCATCGACGATGCGCGCGGCCATCTCGCGCAGCGGCGGCCCATCGGCCCGCGGGTCGGGCAGCGCTTCGCGCAGAAGCTTCGCGCTGCCTTCGGTGGAGCCGACGAACACGCTACCCAGGCCCAGGAGCCCGGCGGCGACTGCCGCCTGCATCGCCTCGGGGGCGCCGGCCACCGTCATTCGGGTGGCCAGCGTCGACGGCACGATGCCGTGCTCGACCAGCGTGACCAGCAGCGCGTTGAACATCACCGACTCGCGGGCGTTCGGCAACCGCCCGGTGATCTCCAGGAAGCCCATGTCGCCCAGGTTGACGCGGCCGATCAGGTCGCGCACCAGATCGTGCCCGAAGACACCGATGCGCTCCGGCGTGCTCCAGGCGATGTCGGTGCGCAGCCGCGGCGCCGCGGCGGTCATGCCGCAGCGGGCGATCGTTTGGCGCTCGTCCAGCGCTGTAGTGCGGCGCGCGCTCCGTTGACGGCGGGGTCCATTGCCGCGTCGTGGTGCTCGCGCTTGGTACACAGCTCGATCACGTAGCCGTTCGGGTCGCGGAAGTAGATCGAGTCGATGAAGCCGTGATTCGACACGCCGCGCGTCTCGATGCCGGCGGCCTTGCCCTTGGCGAGCATGGCCTGCAGCGCCGGCCGCTCGACCTCGAGCGCGATGTGCAGGTCGAAGTCGTGTTGCGGCTTGAAGTCGAACGGCATATCGGGCGCCTCGAAGAACGCCAGATGCGAACCATCGTCCATCCGGTAGAACGTGTGCAGCGTCCCGGTCTTGCGCCCGCTCTTGGTTTCCTTGATCTCCAGCGTGCCCACCAGCGGCAGGCCGAGGAAGTCCTCGTAGAACGCGCGCGTTTCTTCGGAGTCGCGACAGCGGTAGGCGTTGTGATGCAGCTTGCGAATCATGCGGATGCCTCCGAACGTCTGCGTCTTGCTCAGACGGCGATCATCTGCTTGCCCTTGAGCGACCCGGCAAAGCCGTCGATCACCTCGTAGACCTGCTTCCAGCTCTTCAGCGACTTCATGCGGCCGAGCCAGCGCTTCACGTTCGGAAAGGCGGCGAGGTCGCTGCCGATCACCTCGGCCAGGTGCACGTACGACGCGGCGTGGTAGTCGGCGATCGTGATCGCGTCGCCGCACAGATAGGAATTGTTCGGCCCCAGCACGTGCTCGTCGAGCACCTTCAGCCACACGTTCGCGCGCTCGCGGCCACGCTCGAGCGTGGCGGCCTGCGCCTCGTCGCTGCGCCGCTTGTGCGAGTCGAAGATCTGCGGGTAGACCAGCGCGTAGACGAGGTCGCTGCACAGCTGGGTGCTGGTCCAGTCCAGCCGCTCGTTGACGCGGGCTCGCTTCTTCAGGTCCTTCGGGTAGGCGGGCGAATCGATCTTGTCGGCCAGGTACTTGAGGATGGCCGAGTTCTCGGTCAGGACGAAACCGTCGTCGTCGAGCGTCGGAATCAGCTTGTTCGGGTTGATCGCCGAGTACGGCGGCTTCACGTGCTCGCCGGTGAACAGGTCCACCACCTTCATCTCCAGCGGAATGCGGCTCTCGGCAGCGAACAGCATCACCGGGCGGCTGGTGGTCGAGATGGGGTGGTAGTACAGCTTCATGCTTATGTCTCCGAGGGCGGTGGACGGGATCGGCATCGTGCCCGTCGGCGCACGTCAGCGCAATCCCCCCGGCAGTTCCGGGGTGAAGCAACCGGCGCCCGGTCAGCCTTCGAGCTTTTTCTGGAACACCAGCCCGGCGTGCTCGCGCAGCGCGTGGAACTTGATCTTCGGCCAGTTGCTCTCGATCGCGCGCAGCTCGGGTGCGTATTCGACCAGGATCGTCGGCGCGTTCACCGCGTCGAGCGCCATGCGGTGCGCGTTGCCGTCGATGAAGCGCTGCAGCTCCTTGTCGCCGCCGTCGGCCGCGTCGCAGGTGACCCAGCGCGCGATCGAATAGCGCGCCGGCTGGATGCGCGCCTTGCAGCCGTACTCGTGCTCGAGCCGGTGCGCCACCACCTCGAACTGCAGCTGGCCCACGGCGCCGAGCAGCAGCACCGTGCCGGCCACCGGCCGGAAGACCTGGATCGCGCCCTCCTCGCCGAGCTGCGTGAGACCGGCTTTCAGCTGCTTGGTCTTCAACGGATCGGCCACCTCGACGCTGCGGAACATCTCGGGCGCGAAGAACGGCAAGCCGGTGAACTGCAGCGCTTCGCCTTCGGTGAGCGTGTCGCCGAGCTGCAGCACACCGTGGTTGGGGATGCCGATGATGTCGCCGGCATAGGCCTCGTCGAGCAGCTCGCGGCGCTGGCTCAGGAAGCTGACCACGGTGTTGGGCTTCAGCTCCTTGCCCGAGCGCGTGACCTTGAGCTTCATGCCGCGGGTGAAGTGGCCCGAGGCCACGCGCACGAAGGCGATGCGGTCGCGGTGCGCCGGGTCCATGTTGGCCTGGATCTTGAACACCACGCCGCTGAACTTGGGCTCCTCGGGCTGCACCACACGCTGCATCGCCGGCTTCGGCCCCGGCGGCGGCGCCAGATCGACCAGTGCGTCGAGCACCTCGCGCACGCCGAAGTTGTTGATCGCCGAGCCGAAGAACATCGGCGTCTGGTGGCCGGCCAGGAACTCGGCCTCGTCGAAGGCGGGGGCCGCCTCGCGCACCAGCTCGATGTCGTGGCGGGCATGTTCGTACTGCGCACCGAAGCGCTCGGCATAGGCCGGGTTCTGGATGCCCTGCAGGATCTCGTTGTCATCGCGGTTGCGGTCCTCGCCCGGCACGAACACGCGCATCTGCTCGCGCTTGAGATCCATCACGCCGTGGAACACCTTGCCCATGCCCACCGGCCAGGTAAAGGGCACCACCGCCATGCCGAGCTCGCGTTCGATCTCGTCCATCAGTTCGAGCGGCTCCTGCACCTCGCGGTCCATCTTGTTCACGAAGGTCAGGATCGGCGTGTTCCGCGCCCGGCACACCTGCAACAGGCGCCGCGTCTGCGGCTCCACGCCGTTGGCGGCGTCGATCACCATCAGCGCCGCGTCCACCGCGGTCAACACGCGGTAGGTGTCTTCGGAGAAGTCCTGGTGGCCCGGCGTGTCGAGCAGGTTGATCACGCAGTCGCGGTATTCCATCTGCATCACCGAGCTCGCCACCGAGATGCCGCGCTGCTTCTCGATCTCCATCCAGTCAGACGTGGCGTGCCGCGAGGCCTTGCGCGCCTTCACCGAGCCGGCGATCTGGATCGCGCCCGAGAACAGCAGCAGCTTCTCCGTCAGCGTGGTCTTGCCGGCGTCGGGGTGGGAAATGATGGCGAAGGTGCGGCGGCGCCGAACCTGGTCTTGGATGTCGGTGGACATGCGAACACGCGGCGGCGTGGGCCGCGCCGGAGGGACAACAGCGATTATCGTGGGGCCCGTGCCGGAGAGGCCCGACAGTCGCCGTCTATGTCGAAAGGCTGGTCGTTTGCGCGGGCGTGATCAAGCGCCGCGCGCCAGCGGATTGGGCGTCGGCTGGCCGATCTTGCTGAGCCGGTTGCGGTCGGTATGGTGAAACGGTTCGGTCTGGCCACGGATCATCAGAACCGCGTCCTCCTCGTAGCTCCACGTTCCGTCGGGCTCGATCGACACCTTGATGCGGAACTCCACCGTCTTGAACGCGTATTCGAGGAACGGTACCGAGCAGATGCCGAAAGTCTGCGCGCCGCGCGTGGCCACCAGCTCGAAGCGGGTGGCGTCGGGAGCCGCCTGTCCATAGGCCATCGCCGTCTGGCCACGCGGAATCGTCAGCGTGTGGATCAGCGCGCCAGTGGCCGGCTCCCACAGCCAGTAGCCCACCTGGTCGTGGTAGGTTTTCACCTGGTCGGGCTTGGTCACGTGCGTGTGGTAGCGCAGGCCGTAGAGCAGCTGCGGGCCGTTGGTCTGCGGGTCAATCGGCTGCAGTTCGATGCGCTCCACGAAGGCCTGCTTCTTCGGGCCCTCGGCCTTGGGCTTGACGTCCAGGCCGCGCGTGCCCTGCCAGATGCCGGCCATCGGTGCCAGCGGGCCCAGGCAACGCAGCGTGTGGACGTCGACGTCGCGTGGCTCGGTGTAGATGTCGTCGGGGAGGTCGATCATGATCGGGTCTGAAGACGGAGGGTCATTAGGTCAGCCGCTTGATGCCCCGCAGCTCGCAGGCATAGACCGCGTTGCGCAGCGCGGCGATCGCCTCATAGCGGGTGAAGCTGCGGCGCCAGGCCAGCACCACCCGCCGCGACGGTACAGGCGGCTCGAAGGCGATGAACCTCAGGTGCTCGTGCGCCTCGCGCGGCACGCTCAGCTTGGGCACGACGGTCACGCCCATGCCCGAGGCCACCATGTGCTTGATGGTTTCCAGAGAGCTGCCCTCGAAACTCTTGCGGATGCCCTCGGCGTCGCTGGAAAACCGCGCGAACTCCGGGCACACCTCGAGCACCTGGTCGCGAAAGCAGTGGCCGGTGCCGAGCAGCAGCATCGTCTCGCGCTTGAGCTCCTCGGCCGACACCGCCTTGCGCTTGGCCAGCGGATGCGCCTTGGGCACCGCCACCATGAACGGCTCGTCGTACAGCCCTGCGATCGCGAGGCCCGTGTCGGGAAACGGCTCGGCCAGGATGGCGCAGTCGAGCTCGCCGGTGCGCAGCATCTCCAGCAGCTTGACGGTGAAGTTTTCCTGCAGCATCAGCGGCATCTGCGGCGACAGCCGGATCGCATGCCTCACCAGCTCCGGCAGCAG
>Ga0075356_1000011_pt1 | contig 42198 bp, 33 predicted proteins | sample WestPond_Cattail_FD_120073 | JGI IMG/M metagenome (GOLD analysis project Ga0075356, IMG submission 120073) | Natural and restored wetland microbial communities from the San Francisco Bay, California, USA, that impact long-term carbon... | ecosystem: Environmental > Terrestrial > Soil > Wetlands ... | reverse complement strand
GAGCTGGTGATCGCGCCCTACGCCACCGCGCTGGCCGCGCAGATGGCGCCGCACCGCGCGGCGCGCAACTTCGCCGCGCTGGAAGCGCTGGCAGCACGGGCGCGCTACGGCTTCATCGAGGCGCTGGACTATTCGCCAGGTCGCCTGACCGGTGCCGAGGCCTTTGCGCCGGTGGCCACCCACATGTCGCACCACCAGGGCATGAGCATCGTCGCAATGGCCAACGTGCTGCACGACGGCTGCGCGCAGCGCTGGGGCATGTCCAACCCGCACGTCGAGGCGGTGGCATCGCTGCTGCACGAACGCGTGCCGCGCGAGGTGTCGCTGCTGTACGGCCCGGACTCCGGTCCGCCGCTGGCGTCGCCACCGCGCACGCCCGGCCTGCTGCACGAGGTGCTGCCAGGCTCGACGGCGCTGGTGCCGACGCACATGCTGTCCAACGGCCGCTACAGCGTCGCGCTGCGCGCCAACGGTGCCGGCTGCAGCCGCTGGGGCGCGGTAGGCATCACGCGCTGGCGCGACGATGCGCTGCGCGACGCGCACGGCAGCTTCTTCTTCCTGCGCTGGGACCAGCAGCCCGAGCTGGTGTCGATCAGCCAGCATCCGGCCCCCGACCCGGCCGCGCACTACAGGAGCACTTACCACGCCGACCGCGTGTGCTTCGACGCCGCCTGGCCGACGGTGCGCGCCCACACCACGGTGTGGGTCAGCCCGGAGGACGACATCGAGTTCCGCCAGGTCGAGCTGCACAACCTGAGCGACCGCGAGCTCGACATCGAGCTGATCTCGGCCTTCGACGTGACGCTGGCCGAGGCGCGCGCCGACGAGGCGCATCCGGCGTTCACCAATCTGTTCGTACGTGCGCATTGGCAGGCGGCCAGCCAGGCCCTGCTGTTCGTGCGGGCGCCGCGCCTGCCCACCGAGCGCGCGCTGCAGATGGCGCACTTCCTGGCCGACGCCGACCCCCAGGTGTACGCCGTCGCCGCGCAGACCGATCGGCAGCGCTGGCTCGGCCGCAACCGCACCGCGGGCGCGCCGCTGGCCGAGCTGGATTCGCTGCCCGTCGCCGGTGGTGGAGAGGCTCAAGCCCATGGCCTGCCCACCGGCCTGGACCCGGTGTGTGCGTTGGCGGTGCGACTGCGCATCGCGCCGCAGGGCAAGGCGCAACTGACGTTCGCCACGGCCGCGTCCGACGACGGCGGCAAGCTGCAGTCGGTGATCGACAAGTACCGGCAGCCGATGCACGTGCAGCGCGCCTCGCTGATGTCGGCCACGCTCACCGGCATCCGATTGCGTGCGCTCGGCATCAGCCCGGAGAACTTCGCCGCGATCCAGACGCTGACCACCGCGCTGGTGCTGAGCGTGACGCGTCCGCGCGGCGCGGTGCACCGCGCGGACGGCGTCGAGCTCGCCGCGTGTGACCGGCGACTGCTGTGGCGCTTCGGCATCTCGGGCGACCGGCCGATCGTGCTGGTGTCGGCCGGGGTGCCGCAGAGCCTGGGCCTGCTGCGCTCGCTGGCCCAGGGCCTGAGCCTGTGGTCCTGGGGTGGCGTGGCGTGCGACCTGGTGGTGTTGAACCTCGAGGTGTCGTCCTATCACATGGCGCTGCAGCACGAGCTCGCCACGTTGCGCGACCGCCATGCCGCCGAGAGTGCGGCGCTGCCCGGCCTGCACGGCACCGCGCTGCACGTGCTGCGCGCCGACGAGGTGTCGGGCGACGAGCTCGCCACGCTGCAGCTGCTGGCCCGCGTGCGGCTGCAGGCCGACGGCCGGCCCTTGCTGCACCACGTGCAGGAGTGGTCGGCACTGCACGAGCAGGCTTTCGAGTCGCGCCAGGACACCTCCACCGCCGAGGTGGCGCCGGCCGCCTGCGCCGCGCGCCCACCGCGCTCGCCGCGGGGCCAGTTCGCAGAAGACACGGGTGAGTACCGCTTCGGCGTCGATGCGCAGCACCGGCCGCCGCGGCCGTGGGTCAACGTGCTGGCCAATCCGTCGTTCGGCGCGCTGTTGTCGGAGGCCGGTGGCGGCTACAGCTGGGCGCACAACAGCCGCCTGAACCAGCTCACCGCGTGGTCCAACGATCCGGTCGCCGACCCACCGTCGGAGTGGTTCCTGCTGCAGGACCTGCGCACGCTGCAGGTGTGGAGCGTGACGCCGTCGGCCTGGGCCGACGCGCAGGCGCAATATCGCGTGTCGCACGGACAGGGCCGCAGCGTCATCAGTCATCGCCGCGGCGACCTCGAGGTGTCGGCAAGCTGGTGCGTCGATGCCGACACCGCCGTCAAGCAGGTGCGGCTGCGGCTCGTCAACCGCGGTCACCGTGCCCTACGGCTGCGCGTGGTCGGCATCGCCGAGTGGATGATGGGTGCCAACCGCTCCGACCGCGCCACCACGCACAGCGCGCTGTTTCGCCAGCGCCTGCCCCAGGAACACGGGCCGGCTGACGGCGACAACGCCGGCGCGCCGCGCAAGCTGACGGCCCTGCTGTGCACGCAGCGCGAACGCTCGGCCGGCTTCGGCGACGGCACGGCTTTCCTGGCGCTGGCGGGTGCGGCCGACGAGTCGGAGGACTGGACCTGCGACCGGCGCGAATGCTTCGACGCGCGCGGCCACCCGGTGCTGCCCGACCACTTCGGGCAGCGTGCGGGCGCCGGGCTCGATCCGTGTGCGGCGCTGGCCGCACGCTTCAGCCTACTGGCCGGCGAGACGACCGAGCGGGTCTTCCTGCTGGGATATGCCGCCAATGCGGACGCCGCGCGCCGGTTGGCGACACTGGCCGCCGCCACACCCGCGGCGGCGCGCGCCGAGCACGTGCAGGTCCAGTGGGACCACCTGCTCGGCGCGACCACGGTGCGCACGCCGGATCCGTTGTTCGACGCCATGGTCAACCGCTGGCTGCTGTACCAGGTGGTGTCGAGCCGCCTGTGGGCCAAGGCGGGCTTCTACCAGGCCGGTGGCGCGACGGGTTTTCGCGACCAGTTGCAGGACACGCTGGCACTCGTGTGGGCCGCGCCGCAGATGCTGCGCGCGCAGATCGTGCGGTGCGCGTCGCGCCAGTTCGCCGAGGGCGACGTGCAGCACTGGTGGCACGACCCCACCGGCGCCGGCGTGCGCACGCATTTCAGCGACGACCTGTTGTGGCTGCCGTACGCCTGCGCCCATTACCTGCGCGCCACCGATGACATGGCGCTGCTCGACGAACTCGTGCCGTTCGTCGAGGGTGTCGCGGTGCCCGACGGCGCCGAGGACGCGTACTACGCGCCGGCGGTCAGCCTCACCGATGCGACGGTCTACGAACATGCCGCGCGCGCGATCGATCGCAGCCTGCGCGTCGGCGCGCACGGCCTGCCGCTGATGGGCGGCGGCGACTGGAACGACGGCATGAACCGCGTCGGCCACGAAGGTCGCGGCGAATCGGTGTGGCTCGGCTGGTTCCTGTGCAGCGTGGTGGACCACTTCGCGCCGTTCGCGCTGGCGCGCGGCGACGGCGCGCGGGCCCAGCGCTGGCAGCACGCCGCCGCGGGCTGGAAGGCCGCCCTCACCGGCCCGGCCTGGGACGGGCAGTGGTTCAAGCGTGCCTTCTTCGACGACGGCCAGGCGCTGGGCACGTCGCTTCACGCCGAAGCCCGCATCGACCTGGTGGCGCAGGCCTGGTCGGTGCTGTCGCATGCAGCGCCGCCGGCACTGCAGCGCATGGCGATGGCCGCGGTGGAGGCCCACCTGGTCGATCACGAGGCGGGCCTCATTCGACTGCTCGACCCGCCGCTGGTGCGCGCGGTGCCGAGCGCGGGCTACATCCAGGCCTATCCGCCCGGCGTGCGCGAGAACGGCGGCCAGTATGCCCACGCGGGTGTATGGGCCCTGATGGCGCGCGCCGCCTGGGCGACCACGGCGGCGGACAGCGTGCACAGCCGGGACCTCGCCTACCGCTACTTCACCTACCTGAGCCCGGCTCACCGCGCCGTGCATCCGTCGTACGGCGCCGCCTACGGCGTCGAGCCCTATGCGGTGGCGGCCGACGTGTACAGCCAGCCGCCATACGTGGGGCGCGGTGGCTGGAGCTGGTACACCGGCGCAGCCGGTTGGCTGCACCGAGCAGCCATCGAATCGATCTTCGGTCTGCAAATGGGTGCCAGGAGCCTGTGTGTCGTGCCCTGCCTGCCGTCGCACTGGCCGCGCGCGGAGCTGACGTTGCGGCGCGACGGGCGCACCTTGCAGTTCATCCTGATTCGCGCCGAGCCGGCGCAGGCCCTCGCCACAGCCGCGGCGCCGGCGCAGGCGCAGTTGTTGCGGCCGGGCGAGCGCGTGGCCTGGCCCGTGCCGGCCCTGCACACCTGCTTCGTGGTGGCGCTGCCCGGCGACGCCGAGCCGCAGGCTGAAGCCGCGCGCGCCGCGACCGCGCCGATCTGACCGCGACGATCTGACGGCCCGGTGGCGCGGCGCTGTCCTACAGGACCGGGTCGTCGGAGCCGATGGTCGCGCCCGTCGCGCCCACCTACATTGCGTTCATCGAATCACCGTTCACTCACAACCACAACGCAGGAGATTCACCATGAACAATCGCCACTCGATGGCCGCGATTGCCGCCGCCATACTGCTCGTCACCGCCTCCGGTTGCGCCGTCACGCGCGGGCAGGAAAGCGTGGGCGCCTATGTCGACGACACCGCCATCACCACCGCGGTGAAGGGCCGCTTCGTCGACAACAAGGACGTCGACGCGACGAGCATCAAGGTGGAGACGCTCAACGGCACCGTCATGCTGTCGGGCTTCGCCAAGAACGCGACCGAGAAGTCGACCGCCGAGTCGCTGGTCTGGAAGGTCAGCGGCGTCAAGTCGGTGAAGAACGAGATCGCCGTCCGGCCGTAAGCCGCAGGAGTCGCACCCGCCCCCAAGTTCGGCAACGAACCCCGGGGCTTTTTTCCGCCTTCCGTGACGCCTGCGACAGTGCGCGGGCCAGATGAACGCCGACGCAATCCGGCGCGCCAGCGCCGTCGCTATAGAATCGCCCGCTCACCCGTCTACCCAGCGCCCGTAGCTCAGTGGATAGAGTACTGGCCTCCGAAGCCAGGGGTCGCGCGTTCGATCCGCGCCGGGCGCGCCAGCATCTGTGCGGCACACGTCCGAAGTAGCCGCTTAGCAGTTTGAGCACAGGCCGCGTCTGTGCCCGTTCTGTGCCCATCCTGTGCCCGCGCTTTTGATCCTCGGTCCGGGAAGCCGGCGATGCCGACCTTTGCGCCCTGTGCCCTCTGTGGACCGCCCCCAATGTGCACTTCACGCGGCGCTGTCACAACGGGCTCGCACACAGGCTCTTGCGCCGCGGCGCGTTACGGAACAACTGAGCGCTCTCAATAACGCATAGCCCTGCAGAGTCGCATCCCGCATTCCGACGCCACTCGGCCGGCCGAATGCACGCGATGCAGCGGTTGCTGACCTTTGCCGCCGGCATCTGTACTCACGCTGCCTGGCACCATGCAGTCGTTCGGCCCGGTGACCGGGTGCAGTGGGGGCAGCCCGTCGAACGTCGAATCAGTGATAGTCCTCTTCGCGTTGATGGCGCACCGCCAGCACTACAACTTTCGAGGCGCTCACGACTTCGTACAACGCGACGTACCCTGTGCCGCCGAAGGGGATGATGAGCTCCCGTTGCGCCGGGTCTTGCGCCGCCTTGCGAAAGCTGAAGGGAGTGACCGCAAGCTGTTGCAGCGTTGTCGCCCTGATGATGTCGATGGCGGCCTGGGCGCGGTCGAGATCCTCGGCAGTCTCGGCCCGGTCAAGCAAGAAGTCGAACAGACGTTCCAGATCCGCTTCGGCCGTCGGCGACAACTCGACGATGAAGCTCATCGACGAAGCTTCTTGCGCTTCGCATCGAGCCTGGATTGCAGCTTGTCGAGGACTTTCTCCACCGGTACCGAGACGCCCGTGCGGTGGTACTCCTCCGAAGCAGCTAGCGCCCGGGCATGGAAGGCGGTTTGCACGCGCCTAAACGCAATCGCCTTGCGCACGGTCGCCTCGACGAAGTCAGTCAGGGTTTCGCCCTGCTCGAGCACGGACTCCAACTCAGCACGGAGTTCGGGCTCGACGCGGATCTGAGGAATGACGGCGGTCTTCATAAGCGAAGTGTATTGCGCATGGGTTACAAAGACAACTCTCGCAGCGACCTTGCCCGGAGGCCAGCCTGATTGATCGCCGACGAGGCCATCTTCGAGGGCACGTGTCAATCGCACGGCACGCGAACGGCAGGTTTCTAGCGTGGCGGCCTCACGGCACCTGAAGGCGAACGACTGAGACCAGTCTGATTCGGAAGTTGTCCAGATGCGAACCTCGCACCACAAAGCCTGTTGATGACTGCGGCGTCGCGCGTACAGCTTGTGCGCCCGCCTCTGTAACCAAGGCGCTGCTGAGGGCGTCGGGCCCAGTCGCGAATCAGCGAATGATGGCGGCCGACATGTTGTCAATCAAGCAGGCCGCGGACTTGATCGGCGCCGATGTCAAGACGATCGAAAGTCGGGCAGCGGGCGGACAGCTGATCCTCTTGATGAACGATCGGCGGCAAGGCCGACTGCCGGTCTGGCAGTTCGACCAGAGCCTCTTGGCAGTGTTGCCGTCGATTGCCAAAGCTCTGCAATCCGCTGACGGCTGGGCCCTGCTCAATTTCATGGAGTCGGCTCAAGAAGCGCTAGGAGGTCGGACTCCTCCACTGAGCAGGGCGACGCGGAACGTGTGCTGAAGATCGCCGGGCACGACTGAACTTGTACGCAGCTTGCCTCGTAGGGGCGCTCAGCGGAAAGTACGGCCTCGAATTCCTCGCAACTTTCCAAGTACAGCCAGCAAGTCCCTCACACAGCTCGAGTCGACGGCGCGGTTCGCGGCAATTTTCGCCAGCAACTACCCTACTTCTCGCCGCCAAGTCCCCAACTTGTCACCCATCCAGACCCGGTTCACACCGCGTTGAGGTGCATGCCGAAGTCGAGCTCCACGATGGCGCCGGTCATCATCGAGGCTGCCGTAGCCAGCCAGTGGATGGCCTCGGCCACTTCATCGGGGTGCCCCAGCCGCTGCAGCGGCGACACCGCGCGCTGGTGCGCGCTGCGGTCGGCAAACGATTCGGGTGCAAGCCGCTCGACGAATCCCTGCTCCACCAGCGACGGGCACACCGCGTTCACACGCACTTGCGGCGCCAGCGTGCGCGCGGTGGACATCGTCAGCGCGTTCAGCGCTGCCTTGCTGCACGCGTATGGCACCGACGAGCCGCTGCCCATCAGCGCCGCGCGCGACGAGATGTTGACGACGGCCGAGCGCACCGCCTCGCTCGACGAGGCCTTCAGCGCGTCGGCGGCGGCCCGGGTCATCTGGAACGGCCCGATGGTGTTGACCGCGTAGATGCGCTGGAAGTCTTCGGCATCGACGTCGTGCAGGCGCGAATGAGCCACCATCATGCTGATGCCGGCCGCGTTGACCAACACGTGCAGCGCGCCGAACGTGTCGGTGGCGGCGCGCACGGCGCGCACGCAGTCTTCGTCGTGCGTGACGTCGCTGGCCACGCAAAGCGCGCGCCCGGCGTGGGCGGTTGTGTCGGCCACCGCCTTCGCCCCGGCCTGCTGCCCTTCGAGGTGGGCGATCACCACGTTCCAGCCCTCGCGCAGGAAGCGGCGGGCGGTGGCGGCACCGATCCCGCTGGCGGCGCCGGTGACGAGCGCGGTGCGGCGGGCGGTGGAGGTGGTCATGGGGCGAAGTCCAGGCGTGGAGGTGGTATTGCGCGTGCGGGGTGCGTGCGGGCGACGGCCGGCAGCGCACGGCGTCGCCGCGTCGCTGACAGTCTAGTGTCGAACTGCCGGGGCATGACCATGCAAAGCCGTCGCTTCAGCCAGCCGAGTCGGATGCGGCCGGGCGTTCGGCGTGGCGCGAGCCCTCAGCCCCGGAAGCTGAGCGTGGCCGTCTTGCTGCGCTCCGAGCCCGCCTTGTTGCTCACGATCACGTAGTACGAGCCGGACTGGCCGGTGGTGAAGGAGCTGCCGGTTGCGCCGGATATGGCGCGCGATTCGGCGCCCAGCGCCTGGTACCACTGGTATTGCAGGTTCAAGCCCGTGGCCTCCACGCTGAAGGTGCCGCTGCCGCTGGTGATGCTCAGCGACTCGGGCTGCTTCGTGATCACGGGCACCCGGGTCTCGGTGACCGTGAGCGTGGCGGCTTCGCTGGTGGCCGAGCCGGCGCTGTTGCGCACGACGACGCGGTAGCTGCCCGCGACGCCGGTGCTGTAGGTCTGCTGGGTTGCCTTGTCGATCACGCTCCAGGCTCGGCCGGCGAGGGCTTCCCACTGGTAGCTCAGCCCGGAGCCGCTGGCCTTGACGGAGAACAGGTGCGTGTCGCCCTCGCGGATGCTCGCCGACTGCGGCTGGCTGTCGATAACCGGCGCGATCTCGAACGACAGCGTGGCGTTGTTGCTGCGCGCCTCGCCGGCGCGGTTGCTGACGATCACGAAGTAGGCGCCGGCTGTGGTGGTGCTGTAGGTCGCCGACGTCGCGCCCGAGATCGCCTGGTCAGCCGCCCCCGGCGTCGTGGCGTACCACTGGTAGGTCAGGCTGCCGCCGGTCGCCTCAACGCTGAAGGTGCCGGTATTGCCCCGCGGCACCGCCACCGACGCCGGCTGGCGTGTGATCGCCGGCTTCGACAGCACCGTGACGGTGGCCACCTCGCTGCTCACCGAGCCGCCGCCGTTGCGCACTTCGACGCGGTAGCTGCCGGCCGTGCCCGTCCGGTAGCTCGAGTCCGTCGCGCCCTGGATCGCCGCGTTGCCGGAGAACCACTGGTAGGCCAGCGCCGTGCCGCGCACCTGCACGGACAGCGCGGCCGTCTCGCCGGAGGCGATCGTCACCGATTGCGGCTGCTGGGTGATCACCGGCGCATTTAGCGTCACGGTCAACGTGGTGTCGTTGCTGCGCACCGATCCGGCGGAGTTGCTGACCTCCACGTAGTAGGTCCCCGCCGTACCGGTGCTGAAGCTCGCAGCCGTGGCGGTGGCAATGGCTTTGCCGGCGCGGAACCACTGGTAGACGAGGTCGGTGCCCGAGGCCTCGACGCGGAAGGTGGCGCTGCCGCCTTCGTTCACCGTGGCCGACGCGGGCTGGCGCGTGATGCTCGGCGCTGTCACGTTTGGCGACACGGTCACAGTGGCAACGGCGCTGGTCACCGAGCCCGACGGATTGCTCACCACGGCGTGGTACGTGCCGGCGGTGCCAGTGGTGAAGCTCGACGACGTCGCGCCCTCGATCGCCGCGCCATCGCGGAACCACTGGTAGGCGAGCGCGCTGCCGCCGGCGCGCACGACGAGCGTCGCGGTGCCGCCCTCGGTGATCGTCGCCGACTGCGGCTGCTCGGTGATCGCCGGCGCGGAGACCACGCTGTCGTCGCCGTACTGCTCGAACTGGGCGTCCGCGGCCGCGGCCAGGTCGCGAGCGAAGGTGGAGGGGTCGTACGCAGCGCGGCTACCTTCGAAGGCCGATCCCTGATCGAGCCGCACGCCGTCGATGACGCCGTCGGTCAGGTCGTCGGCGAGCTGCGCGGCCATCGTCAGCGCGGGCCGCTCGAGCGAGCCGTTGAAACGCCCGGCCGCCAAAGCGAGGCCACCCGTGACCGCCTGCATGATGCCGTAGCGGTTGTTGGTGATCGTGCCGCGGCCGGAGTTCTGGTCCACCGGCGTGGGCAGCGTGGCCACCGACACGAGCTGGTAGCGCGCGGGCAGCTGGCGATTGATCTCGGCCAGGATCACCTGATGCGCCTGCTCGATCTGCTCCGGGGTGAGGCGCTTCAGCTCCTCGGCCGTCGCTCGGCGCCTCAGTGGCGTCTTGCCACCGTGGACCTGGTTCGGATCGACGATGAAGTGGTTCAGCGCGTAGCGGTACGCGGCCTCGCTGAGCGTGGTGATGCCCAGGTGCTGGTCGAACGCCAGCACCAGCGAGTGCAGCTGCTGATCCGGGCCAATCGGCAGCAGGCTGCCTTTGCCCTCGTCGAAATAGGTCGAGCTGTCGGTGCCGTTGAGCGTGAGCAGCGCCGGCGCCGTCCCCGGGCCGGCCTTGATGCGCACCAGACCCGAGGTGGCGCCGGTGAGGGCGCTGCCCAGCTCGGTGGCGTCGAGCGTACGCGCCAGGTCAATGCGCACCTGCAGCGTCTTGCCCAAACCACCGCCGGCGCCCACGCCGCCGCCGTCGCCACCCGCGGCCGAGCCGCCGTCGCCGCCGCCGGCACCACCGTCGCCGGCGAACGAGTAGGTGTTCGGCTCCAGCGTCTCGACCACGCCCCAGACGACGTTCAGCCGCGCTTCGTCGCTCGCCACCCGTCCGATGCTGTTGCTGATGAGCACGCGGTAGTAGGTTTCGTCCTGTTCGAGCGAGAGCGAGGGCACGGTCAGCTCGTTGCCGACGACGTCGGTGACCGCGGTGCCTCTGGCGGGCTCCCAGTCTCCCGAGCCGTGCCGCTGTTGCCACTCGAAACCCAGCCCATTGCCCACGGCCTGGACGCGCAACACCGCGCTCTGGCCGACCACGCGCGTGGCCGACTGCGGCGGCGTGAGCACGACCGGCGGACCCTCGCCGCCGCCGCCGTCGCCGCCCCCGCCTCCGCCGCAGGCGGCGAGCGCGAGCGCCACCAGCACGAGCACGGCGCACGCGACCAGGGCGCGCGCCAGAGCCGAACGCCTGTGCGCAGCGAAGCGATCGCCGTCGCGTGCGTGCGCGCGCGCGGATGGTGCTGCGGGGATTGAAGCGGTGGCCGTCGGGTGGGGGGTCAGGAGCGTCATGGCGTGGGTCCCCGCTGGGTCGATGGGTCAGTGGTGGTGGAGGTCGTCACCTTGGCGATCGGGTAGTCGCTCATGCCTTCGGGCGCGGCTGTCATCGGCGTCTGGCGTCCGGCCGTCAAATCGCGAACGGCCTGTGTGACGTAGCCGTCGAGGCCAACGTGGGTGACGAAGCCCAGCCGCCTGGCGTCGGCCATTCCCTTCAACCCGTCGAGCAGCGCCTTGGTGAAGGCGCCATTGCCCCAGGCGGTGGACTCGAGCGACTCCTGCCGCGCGGCGCTGCCGGAGAAGACGATCACGCCCAGCTCCGACTGCGACAGGCCACTGACCAGGCGGGTGGTCTCGCGTGCCTCGAGCCGGCCGATGGCGCGGCTGGCGAAGCAGGTGTCGACGAAGAACAGCGTACGGCCGCGCACCGCGGACAACACCTCGCGCAGCTGCGACTCCGACACCGCGGTGCGCTTGAGGTTGGCCTCGCGCATGTCGTGCGGCAGGAAGTAATAGGTGTCGTTGGCATCGACCACGCCATGGCCGGCGAAGAACAGCACCGCAACGTCGTTCGGGCCGGGCGCACGGCGCAGCCACGCCAGTGCCTCGAGCACGGCCGCGCGCGTGGCCGCCCCATCGGTGAGCACGCGCGAATGCACCGCCTCGTAGAAGGCGCCTTCCTGGCGGGTGAGCGAGCGCGTGAAGTCGCGCGCGTCCTTCGCTGCCTGCAGCAGGTCGATCGCTGGGTTCGCATAACGTGACACGCCCACGGCGACGACATACAGCGACGGCCGCGGCCGCTCGCTCAGCGCGGGCGCGCTGCTGCGCACGTCGAACTCGACCGGCATCGACACGCCGTTCGGACCCTTCGCGGCGATCTGCAGCCGCCCGGCGGCGCGGACGAGCTGGATTGACATCCGCGCCAGCGTCTCGCCGTTGGGCAGCGCCTGCGTGCGCTCGAGTACCACCTGCACCGGCCGGCCGTCCAGGCGCGCCGTGAGGATCTGCTCGACGGCCGGCCCTGCGGCGTAGACCTTCACCTCGACCTCGACTGTCGTCGACGCGACCTGCGTGGGAGGCGCCTGCGCCAGCGTCAGCGCAGCCGGCACCGCCTGCTCGACGACCACCGGCTGCTGCGATGCGCGCACCTCGCCGACCAGGTCGTCCTCCCGCGCCTGCTGGCGCGCGAGCCCGATGCGCGCCTCGTCGGCGATGGCGATCGCGCGCGGCACGTCCAGTTGGAGAAGTACCTGGTCGATCACGTCCGGTCGCAGGAAGCGCTGCCGCAGGCGCGACGCGCCGTGGTAGTCGACGCGTTCGCCGCCCGGGCGTGTCACGAGCCAGCCCACTAGGTCCTCGGCGCCCGGACCGGCGTCGAAGTGCCCGCTCTCGGTCCACAGCACCCAGCGGCCATCGCGCAGCACGAGCAGCGACAGCAGCGGCACGCCGTCGGCGGCGCGGATCCAGCGGATCGTGCCGTCGGAGAGGGCTGCCACCACCAGCCTGCCATCGGCCGAGACGTGCACCGCGCGCGTTTCGGTGTGCTGCTCGCGGGCCCACTGCGTGCGGCCATCGACACCCACGCGGCGCAGAGCGCGGCTGGCACCCAGGATCACCGCCGAACGGTCGGGCAGCACGGCCGCCGCACGCGCCGATTCGTTGGGCAGCAGCGGCACCGGGCGGCCGTTCACCGCCGGCGCGACACCGTTGCGCACGTCGGTGACGATGAACCCAGGCCGCACGAGCGGCGTGGCCGCGGTCACGTCCGGCATCTCCCCGGCGAGCCGGCGACTGTCGAGCGCGAACGATCGCGGGCTCGTCTCGCCGGAGCTCAGCCACTGGACGACGCGCGCATCGGCACTGATGCGCAGGTCGCCGGCATCGACCACCCGCTGTGTGCGCCCGTCGCTGCGCGCGACGACGCGATCGCCCTGGACGATGCCCAGCGTCCCGTCGAAGCTGGCGAACGCCATGCGGCCGTCGGGCAGCGCGGCGAGGTCCTGGATCGAGTCGGTGGCGGCGACGAAGCTGCTCACCTCGCCTGCGGGCCAGCTGATGCGCTTGATCGGGAACTCGCTGCCGTTCGTGTAGCCGGTACCGCCGGCGTAGAGAGCGCCGCCATCGGACCTCCAGCCGACGGTCATCAGGTTGCCCTGCTCGACATCGCGGAATTCGAAGGTCCGTTCGACCCGGCGCGAGGCCGCATCGACGACGTCGACGATGACGCGCTTGCGCGGCGCACCCTGGTGGCCGCGCTCGTCCCCGCGCGAGAAGTAGCCCACTGCCAGCCAGCGCGCGTCGGGCGAGAACTGGATCGACACCGGGTCGTTGAGCGTGGTCGCGACCTCGCCGTCGGCCTCGACGCGGCGTTCGGCACCGACACGATAGAAGCGGATGCGCCGGTCGAATGCCGCCACCGCGATGCGTCCGTCGCCCGTCAGCGCAAGCCCGTAGCTGTCGGCCGGCAGGCGCTGCTCGAACCACAGCGCACCGTCACGGCCAAACACGCGCAGCGCCGGCTCACGCGCATAGACGACGGCGATGAAGCGGCCGTCGGCCGACCAGGCTAGCCGCTTGACGTCGCCCCCGTGCGCATCGAAGGCGCGCTCGAAGCCGCCGCTTGCGCTGTCGAAGATGTGGATGAAGTGCCGCCCGCCAGGGCTTGCCGAGGTGCCGGCGAGGGCGACGCGATCGCTGAGCGGATCGCGCGCGGCGCCGTAGAGGCGACCGATATCGCCGCCTTGCACCGGCACGCGCAGCACGTGGCGTGCGCGCATGCCGTCGAGCTGCCAGACGATCGCGGTCTTGTCGTCGGATACCGTGACCGCGGTGCGGCCGGCGGCATCGAGGGCGATGCGGCGCAGCGGACCGACGTGGCTGCCGGTGTTCAGCACCAGCGACGCCTGGGACGGTGTCGCGGACCCACCGGCCGTCGGCTGCGCGATCGCGGGCGCGACGAGGCTTATGGCCGTGGCGATGGCCGACAGCACCGTGGCTGCTCGCCGCGCGCGGCCCGAGACGACGCGCAGCGCCTCGGCGAACGCGTTGCCCGCCGCAAAGGCACGGGCCTGCGAGCGGGTCACAGTGGCGCAGCCCAGTGCGTGAACGAGAAGTCGGCGCCCTGCGGCCCGGCAGCGTGGTGGCATGTGAACATTTCTAGAGTCGAAGACGGCGAAGCGGCACGGCTCGCGGGCGGGACGTGCATGACGACCCTGGGTTGCAAGGGGTTCGCAGTGGGTTCAAGGAATTCCGCAGGTCGCAGGGTCGACGCGTCGCGGGCGTCATGGAATCCCTATCTCGACGCAAAACGGCGTCGGCGTGCGCGGCAATGGGCGTGGATCCCTAGCTTGAAGGACACGCTGGCGCGCGCGACCGAGTGGTCCGCCGCGCCTCGCAACCCTGGGATCACCCAGGCGATTGCGCGGGGCCCGGCATAGACGGGCTCCTGCCGCTGGGGCATGCTTGCGGATTGCTACCTGGGCAGCCGCCGGACCCATGCCGAAGGATTCGCGTTACACGGACGAGGAGCGCACGATCGTCGACCTGAAGGTCGGCGCGGCACTGCCGGCGGGCCATCGACTGCAGGAATTCGTGATCGAAGGCGTGCTGGGGCTCGGCGGCTTCGGCATCGTCTATCGGGCGCGCGACACGCGGCTGCAGCGCAGCGTGGCGCTGAAGGAGTACATGCCGTCGTCGCTGGCCGCGCGATCGGCCGACTACAACGTGACGGCGCTGTCGGACCGGCAGCGTGAGACCTTTGCCACCGGCCTGCGCAGCTTCGTCAACGAGGCGCAGCTGCTCGCGTCGTTCGACCATCCGTCGCTGGTGAAGGTGCATCGCTTCTGGGAAGGCAACGGTACCGCCTACATGGTGATGCCGCTGTACAAGGGCGTCACGCTGAAGCGCTGGTTGCGCGAGAACGGGGCGATGCCCGACCAAGCGTGGCTGCTGGCGCTGCTGATGCCGCTGATCAACGCGCTGGAGCAGCTGCACAACGCCGATCCGTGCTGCCTGCATCGCGATGTGGCGCCCGACAACGTGCTGCTGCTCGAGTCGGCCCGTGGCGATGCATCGTCGCCGCACGCGCTGCGGCCACTGCTGCTCGATTTCGGCGCCGCGCGCCGCGTGATCGGCGACATGACCCAGACGTTGACGGTGTTCCTGAAACCCGGCTATGCGCCGATCGAGCAGTACGGCGATTCGATCACGTCGCGGCAAGGCCCGTGGACCGACGTGTATGCCTTGAGCGCGGTGCTGTACGCCTGCATCACCGGCCGCGCGCCGGTGGCCTCGGTGGATCGCGTGCTGCACGACGAGCTGGCGCCGGCCGCCGAAGTCGGAGCCGGCAGGTACACACCCGGCTTCCTGGCGGCGATCGACGCTGGCCTGAACGTGCGGCCCGAAAAGCGCCCGGCTTCGATGGCGGAATTCCGCCGGTGCTTCGTTGCCGACGAGCTGGTGTCCAGCCCACTCGCCGACGAGATCGCCCTCGCGTCGCCGCCGTCAAAGGCTGTGAGCAAGTCCACCCAGCGTGGACGCTGGGCCGTGGCGGCCGTATCGCTCGGGCTGATCGCGGCACTGGTGTGGTGGGCACTGCGGCCGGCTGCGACGGTGCCGCCTGCGCTCGCGGGCGGCACGAGCGGCACGGGCACAACGGGTGGCCAGACGACAGCGGTTCCGGCCGAGACCGCGGGGGCGACACAAATGCCATCCGGCGGTGCCGTTCCAGCGCCCTCCGTACCGCCGTTCGGCGTGCTCGCGGCGCTGCGGGACATCGTCGAGCGCGCGGACGCGAGCATCCGCGTGGGCGCGAGCGTCGACAAACTCATGTTGGTGATCGGCAAGGACTCGATGCGCTTTCGAGTCAAGTCCAGCGAGCCGGGGTACGTGTACGTGTTCTCCGGAGGCACCGACAAGCAGCATTTCAATCTGTTGTTTCCGAACCGGCTCGACAAGGCTCACCGCATCGAGGCCAACATCGAGCTGGCGCTGCCGCGCCCGAGTTGGGAGATCGTCGCCGGCGGACCGCCCGGCACTAACCACTTGGTGGTGCTCGTGTCGCGCCACGAACGCAGGCTGAGCCAGGCGGGCCTGCGGCAGACCGACGAGCCGATTCCCGAATTCGATCTGGAGCAGGCCGAACGACTGTGGAACGCCAAGGCTGACGGCCCTAACCCATTCGTCGGTGAACCGGTCTGTGCACCGACGGTTGCCTGTTCGGCCGCATACGGCGCGACGATGCTGGTCGTCGACGAAACCGCGGCCTCCGCGCGCAAGTGAAGGTGGCCGGCCGTTGGCCGGCTTGCATCAGTGCAGGTTCGTGACGATCGTGACGCGCCGGTTTTCCGGCGCGGCCGGCACCGCGCGGTTCAGCACCTCGCGATCGCCTTTGCCTTCCGGGATCAACCGGATCGGGTCGATGCCGTGCTCGCTGACGAGGTACGAACGCACGCTGCCGGCCCGCTGCTGCGACAACACCAGATTCGCGGCCGCGTCGCCGCGCGGATCGGCGTGACCTTCGACGGTGAACCTGTAGGTGGCCAGGCGCGCGTTCTTCAGCGCGGCGCCGACCACGTCGAGCTGTTGCTTGGCGTCGTCAGACAGCTCCGACGAACTGGTGCGAAACGTGATCAGCAGCGACGCACTGGGCCGCGTCGCGTCCAGCGCCGCCGGGATGGTGACCGCGGCAGCCTGGACGCGCAAGCTGCGCTTGCGCTCGCCTTCGAGGTTCGGTGTCAGCACTTCCAGCAGGCGCTCTTCGTTGACCTGCGCGCCGGTCAGCACTTCGGTGGCGGCCTGGGCGCGCGCCATCGGCCCGTGCGTGCCGGCAAACCAGGCGGCCGCCAGCAGCAGGCCGTATCCGGCCGCGCGTTCGATGGGCCGACGTGGCTCGATGTGGCGGAAACGGGACGCGTCCATGCAAGTCTCCTTCGTGATCCCGATGAGTGAATCGATGCTACGGCGCAGGTTCAAACAATCTGATCCCGCACATCGCATTCGCGGGTTCGATTCTTGGGGGGTGCCGGGTTCAAGCCACCTTGGAACGCGCTCGCGGGAGCGTCCAAGAACCGCCATCAGGCTCTCACGTCGTTGAAATGCTCAGCTTGTCGCGCGGCACTGGCGTGCCGCCCGTCATTCGCCGACCCAGCGCACGGCGGACGCTTTGAGGTGTGCTCGCATCGCGGCCTGAGCGGCAATCGGATCGCGCGCCGCCACCGCGCTCAGGATCGCTTCGTGTTCCGCGAGCGCCGACTTCCAGGTGCGCGTGCTCTCGAAGCGGGAGCTGATCTTGGCGGAGATGGGGCTGTGCCGTTCGTCGAACAGCTCGGCGACGAGTCGCGACAGGACCGCGTTGCCGCTCACCTCCGCCAGCGTCAGGTGGAACTCGCGATCCAGGTCAAGCCGGACGCGCCGGCGCTCGATCGCCGCTGCCATGTCCTTCAGGATCCTTCGCAGGCGCTCCAGCGGCTCGGGTGAGATGCGGGCGCAGGCCAGCGTGACGACCTCGCCTTCGATCACCGATCGCGCCTCCATCGGCTGGCTCGGGCTCTCGCCCATCGGCGCGGTCCTGGCGGTCGCCGGGCCGGGCTTGGCGGCCGAGACGTAGACGCCCGACCCACTGCGCACTTCGACGCGCCCTTCGACGTCGAGCGCGATCAGGGCCTCACGCAGCGAAGGGCGCGAGACACCGAGCTGCACGGCCAGATCGCGCTCCGCCGGCAACCGGGTTCCGGCCTCGAAGCCGCTGCGATCGATCAGTTCGCGAATCTGGTCGGCGATCTGCTGATACAGCCGTCGCGACTCGACCGGCTTGAACTGGAACGTCATGAACGCTGTGCCGAAGTTGCCGACTGCTCATTATCGGCAGGCGAAACCGCACCCATCGCGACGGGCATCCATCGGCGATCGAATTGGTAAGACCCCCCTTTACTTAATTGGCCTGGTGGTCTTACCATCACTTGCCACTTGGACATCTGGTCAGACCAGATGAGACGCATCGATATCCGGGGCGGACGTCGAGCGGCCGGGCGGCGGCCCGAATTCAAACTGATCAGGAGACGCACATGACGGCGACAGTGGGCAAGGCCCTTTTCTACTGGACCGCGGCGGCGGCATTGCTGAGCGGGGCGTGGACGGCGCCGGCGCGCGCGCACGACGGTGACGACGACAGGGCGCTTCGTGCGGCGGTCGAGCAGGCCGAACGCCACGCTCAACCCGGAAGGCGACCCATCATCGAAACCCACATCCATTTCTGGCAGGTCACGCGGCCAGGCGGTGTGCCGTGGCCCACGCCGGCCGAGGGGCCGATCTTCCGCGACGTGCTGCCGCAGCACTACACCGCCATGGCGCGCGCCAACGGCGTCGTTGCGGCCGGCATCGTGGAGGCCAGCGGCATCGTCGAGGACAACCAGTGGATCCTCGACCTGGTCCGGCAGGACCGGTTCTATTCGTTCTTCGTCGGCAACCTCGAGATCGGCGCGTCGACCTTCAGCCGCGACCTGGCGCGCTTCGCGAGGGATTCACGCTTCGTGGGCATCCGCGGTTATCTCACCGGCCCGGCCGAAGGCATCACGCTGAGCCCGGCGCAGCTGGCCAATCTGCGCGATCTGGCCCGGCGCGGCATGACGCTCGACATCATCAGCCGCGGCACGAAGAACCCGAAGGCTCAGGTGCAGGCGCTGTGCACCGCGGTGCCCAACCTGCGCATCATCATCGATCACCTGGGCGGCGCCGGGCCGGCGCCGGTGGACCCGACGTGGGAGCTCGAGATCCGCCGTCTCGCCGACGTCTGCCCGAACGTGTACATGAAGTTCTCGTCGTTCTACGACATGTACGCCCCCGGCGACGTGGTCTTCCCGAGCCCCACGGACCTCGCTCCGTACAAGACGCACTTCGACGTGTTGATGACCGCGTTCGGCGCGGACCGTCTGATCTGGGGCAGCAACTGGCCGGTGATCACCCTGCACGGCACGTTCGAGGCGCAGATCGCGATCGCCGAGGAGTACCTCGCCACGTTCGGCACCGACGTGCGCGACAAGGTGATGTTCAAGAACGCCCTCGCGTTCTATCGCCGCCACAAGCCGGGCAAGGACGACTGAGGCCTCGCGCCGCGTGCAGGCACGGTGACGACAGGCGGAGCTGTCAGTCACCGCCAGCGTACTGGAATCCGCTCTCTCGGCGTATTCTGAGCGGTCGCGCGCAGCGCGGCCGCAGACGCTCGCATCGCGGGCCCTTGCGTCGCGGCGATCCACCAGAAGAGCCAAGGTCCAAGGCCCAGGGAGCCATCGTGCTGACCGTCATCTGCGACACACCCGGCTCGCTGAGGGCCGAGCACCGGCCGCAGCCGGTCCGGGCCGAGGGCGAGGTGCTGGTGCGCGTCAAGCGCGTGGGGGTGTGCGGCACCGACCTGCACATCTATACCGGCACCCAACCCTACCTCTCGTATCCGCGGGTGATGGGGCACGAACTCTCGGGTCTGGTCGAGCAGGCCGACGCCGGCTGCGGACTGGCCGCGGGTGACGCGGTCTACGTGATGCCCTATCTCTCGTGCGGAACCTGCGTCGCCTGCCGCCAGGGCAAGACCAACTGCTGCGTGCGCATCCAGGTGCTCGGCGTGCACCGCGACGGCGCCTTCACCGAATACCTGTGCGTGCCACGGCCCTTCGTGCACAAGGCCGAAGGCATCACGCTCGACCAGGCGGCCATGATCGAATTCCTGGCGATCGGCGCGCATGCGGTGCGCCGTGCCGACGTCGGCGCCGGCCAGCGCGTGCTGGTGGTCGGTGCCGGCCCGATCGGCCTGGCGACCGCCGTATTCGCCAGGCTGCGCGGCGCGAACATTACGGTCATCGACAGCCGGGCCGACCGCCTCGACGTCGCGCGCGAGCATGTCGGTGTGGCGGCCTGCGTCGTGCTGGGCGATGGCGACGCGGCCGAACTCGCACGCCTGACCGACGGCGAATTCTTCGACGCGGTGTTCGACGCCACCGGCAACCCGGCGGCGATGGAGCGCGGGCTGCAGTTCGTCGCCCACGGCGGGCGCTACGTGCTGGTGTCCATCGTGCCGGGCGACATCCGCCTCTCCGACCCGGAGTTCCACAAGCGCGAAACGACGCTGCTCGCCAGCCGCAACGCCACGGCCGAGGACTTCCGCACCGTGATCGCGGCCATGCGCACCGGGCAGATCCCGGACCGCGCGCTGGCCACCCATCGGCTCGCGCTGGCCGACCTGCCGAGCGAGTTTGCCCGCCTGCTCGATCCGCAGCAGCGTGTGATCAAGGCCATCGTGGAGTGTTGACGCGGCCGGCCGGCAGGCCTTGCGGGCCGCGCGTCAGTCGAGTTCGATCCACACCGGCGCGTGGTCGCTGGACTTCTCCCAGCCGCGCACGTCGAGGTCGACCGCCGCGGCGCGCAGCCGCGGCACCAGCGGAGGGCTCAACAGGAAATGGTCGATGCGCAGCCCGGCATTGCGCTGGAATGCATGGCGGAAGAAGTCCCAGTACGTGTAGATCGTCTCGTCCGGATGCAGCCTGCGCAGCGCGTCGGTCCAGCCCTGTGCCATCAGGCGGCCGAACGCCTCGCGGGTCTCTTCGCGGAACAGCGCGTCGTCGACCCAGCGCTCGGGCTTGTAGACATCGCGCCCCGTTGGAATCACGTTGTAGTCGCCCGCCAGCACCACCGGCTTGCCGCTGGCCATCAACTGCGCCGCATGCTGGATGAAACGCTCGAACCAGCCCAGCTTGTAGTCGAACTTCGGCCCCGGCGCCGGGTTGCCGTTGGGCAGGTACAGGCACGCGACCGTCAGCCCGGCGACCTCGGCCTCCAGATAGCGGCTGTGGGTGTCGTCGGGGTCACCCGGCAGACCGCGTCGCGTCTCGATGGGCAGGCCGGCGCGGGCCAGGATCGCCACGCCGTTCCAGCTCTTCTGGCCGTGCCAGATGGCCTCGTAACCCAGCGCACGCAGTTCCGCTTGCGGAAAGCGCTCCTGCGGCGACTTCAGTTCCTGCAGGCACGCGACGTCCGGTCGGGTCTGCTCGAGCCAGCGCAGCAGCACCGGCTGGCGGGCGTTCATGCCGTTGATGTTGTACGTGGCGATGCGCATCGGAGCCGCCAAGTCTAGCCGTCAGGGGCAGATGTAGCCGCTGCCCGATGGGTTCTTGAAGCAACCCACCGACTCGGGCAGGAAGTGCTTGGGCAGCCAGAGCACCACGTCGGGGAAGAAGATGCAGAACACGATCGTCGCCAGGAAGATGATGTAGATCGGGAACGAGGCGAACATCGCGCGGCCGAAGCGCACGCCGATGAACTTCGACGCCATCAGCAGCGCGATGCCGTACGGCGGCGTGATCAGGCCGAACGCCAGCGTCACGATGATCACCACGCCCATGTGCACCGGGTTGATGTCGGCGCTCTTGGTGAGCTCCGTGATGATCGGCATGAAGATGATGATGGCCGGGATCGCATCGATGAAGTCGCCGACGATGATGAACAGCAGCACCAGCAGCAGCATGATCATGAAAGGGTCGTTGCCGGCAGCCGCGCTGATCCAGCCCGACACCACCGCCGGCCCGCGCAGGTAGGCGAGCATCCAGCCGAAGGCCGACGCCGCCGCGATGGTGATCAGCGGGATCGAGTAGAGCAGCCCCGTCATCGCCATGTCGTGCGGCAGCTGGCGCAGGTAGCCGCGGTTGAGCAGCGGGATCGCGACGAGCAGGATATAGGCCACTGCCACCACACCGGCCTCGGTGGGTGTGAAGAAGCCCGACAGGATGCCGCCCATGATGATCACCGGAATCACCAGCGGAATGGCAGCGCCACGGGCCGCCGCGCTGACCTCGCCGAACGACGAGCGAAGGCGCATCACGCCGACCGGCCCGAAGAAGTGGCTGTAGATCATCAGGCCAAGGCCCACCAGCACTCCAGGCACCACACCACCGAGGAACAGCCCGCCGATCGACACGTTGCCGGTGGCACCGTAGACCACGGCCATGATGCTCGGCGGGATCAGGTTGGCCATCGTCGACGCCGACGCGATCAGCGCCGCGATGAAGGCGGGGTTGTAGCCCTCGCGCTTCATGTCGGGGCCGAGCGAACGCGCCAGCACCGCCACGTCGGCCGCCGACGAGCCGGACACTCCGGCGAAGAACATGCTGAACACCGTGACCACCTGCGCGAGCCCGCCGCGCACGTGGCCGATCAGCGCCTGCGACAGCCGGATCATGCGCGCGGTCACGTCGGCCGCGGTCATCAGCTCGCCGACCAGCAGGAAGAACGGCACCGCCAGCAGCGCCTCGACGTCGATCCCGTTGAACAGCTGCGTCATCATCGACGGCAGCCCGACCGGCGTGAACGAGGTCACCACCAGCACGCCGGCGATCAGCGCAAACGCCACCGGCACGCCGAGGTAGCCGAGAAACAGGAACAGGAACGCCATCAGGAAGATCAGGGCGCCGTTCGTCGTCATGGCACGACCTCGCGCGGTTCGGGCTCAGCGAAGCCGTTCTTCCAGCCGTTGACGAGCTGCTCGACGACGAACAGCGCCACCAGCGCGCCGCACAGCGGAATCGCCGCGTACAGGCTGGCCAGCGGCGTCATCGACGGCATGCGCAGGCTGCGAAAACCGTCAAGGAAGTTGAGGTAGCCGAACCAGACCATGCTGAGCGCCACCGCCAGCATCACCAGCCGGTTGAAGGTCTCGAAGACCTGGCGCTTGCGCCCGTGCATCGATTCGGCCAGCGCGGCCAGGTACAGGTGGTCATTGCGCCGGGTGGCGGCTGCCGTGCCGATGAACACGCCGTAGATGAAGAAGGTCATCGTCACCTCCTGCAGCCACAGCCACGGCCGACCCAGCGTGCGCGTGACGACGTCGCAGACCACACTGACGGTGAAGCCGGTGATGGCCACGCCGCACAGCACCATCAGCGCGCGCTCCAGCCCGTCGAGCGCGCGCCACTTGAGGTGGCGGTGGCTCTCCTGGACGAGGGACAGCAACGGTCGCGCCGCCTATTTGACGTTGCGCACGAGATCGAGGATCTTGATGGCGTGGGGGCCGAGATCCTTGGCGAGCTTGTCCTGGATCGGCTTGCTCACCGACTCGAAGCCCGACTTGTCGACACCGGTGGCGATCTTGACGCCGATCTTCTCCAGCCGTGCGCGCGACTCCTTCTCCATCTCGAAGGCCTTGGCCGGCTGCACCTTGTTCATGTCGTCGGCGGCCTGCTGCACCCACTTCTTCTGCTCGGCGTTCAGGCTGCTCCAGAGCTTGTCGCTGACGAACAGCACCGAGTTGTTGGCCTCGTGCTCCGTCACCGACATCACCGGGGCGACCTCGTAGTGCTTGTTCAGCATGTACACCGTGTAGCCGTTCTCGGCGCACTCCACCACGCCGGTCTGCAGCGAGGTGTAGACCTCACCGAACGGCATGTGCACGATCTGCGCGCCGTAGGCCGGGAACAGCGTGTCCTCGGTCACCGTGGCCTGCACCCGCACCTTGACGTTCTTGATGTCGGCGAGGTTCTTGATCTCCTTCTTGCAGTACAGGTTGCGCAGGCCCTGGCTGCCGAGCGTGAGCATGTGGGCGCCCTTCACCTTGCTGGCGTACATGTCGCGCATCGCCGCGATGACGGTCGGGTCGGTCAGCACCTTCACCGCGTGATCGGGTCCGCGGAAGATGAAGTGCAGCGAGAAGACGCCCGACTCCGGCTGAATGGTCGACGAGTTGGCCGTCGAGACCAGCACGAAGTCGATGTCGCCGGTCTGCACCTTCTGCAGCGTCTGCGCCTCGGACCCGAGCTGTGCGCCGGCGTACTGGGCAGTCGACAGCGCGCCCTGGCTCAGCTCGGACAAGCGCTTGCCGAACACGTCGGCGCCGAAGCCGTAGGCGCTGGTCTTGGGCTGGTCGTAGGCAAACGAGAACTGCCGGCTCTGCGCACCGGCCACGCCGACCGCGGCCACCGCGACGGTGAGCACGAGGGCGCGAACGAATGAAATGGGGATGCTGGACACGGAGACCTCGCTTGGCCGGGTGGTGGACGGCGGCCAGTAGGCCGAACTTTCAAGGGGTCGTCAATTCACACCAACCAGCGGGGACGGCCACCGGCTGTGGCCGTCGGACGCAGCACTACGCGTTGCCGGCTAGCGAGGTGCGCCACGCGGCCTGCCGCAGCAGCACCCAGACGATCGCGCAGGCGGCGAGCGTCCACACGATCACCGCACCCGACGGCAGGTCGAGCACGGCCGACAGTGCCAGGCCGAGGGCGTAGCCGAGGGCACCGATCGCATAGCCTACGGCCCAGCGGCCGCGGCCGCGCCAGGCCCGCGTGGCGAGCGCCGGAATGATCAGGCTCGAGAACACCAGGTACACGCCGACCAGCTGCACCGAGGCGGTCACAGCGATCGCGAACGCGCCGTAGAAGCCGAAGCGGCCGAGCCGCTCCACCCAGCCGGACGCCAGCGCCGCCAGCAGCACGGCCGACACGGCCGCCAGCCAGCCGAGCTGCGTGACGTTGACCCACAGGATCTGGCCAATCAGCAACTCCTTGAGGTGTTCGCCGCCGTGCGGGTTGCTGGCCAGCAGCACGATGCCGGCGCAGGCGGCGAGGATGAACATCACGCCGATCAGCGCCTCCTGCTGCTCGGGCGCCTTGCGCTCGGTCCAGGTCAGCAGCGCAGCGCCGAGCAGCGCGGCGGCGAGCGCCGCCGCCTGCACCGCGACGCCGCCCGCCGGCAGGCCCATCGCGTCGGCAGCGATCACGCCGAGCCCGGCGATCTGCGCGATCGCCAGGTCGATGAAGACGATGCCGCGGTCGAGCACCTGCTGGCCCAGCGGCACGTGCGTAGCCAGCACCAGCAGCCCGGCCACCAGCGCGGGCGCCAGGATGCCGGCATCGAGCGCGCTCCAGTTCATCATCGCGCCGCTCCGGCGGCGGCGAGCAGGCGCGCCACGGTGTCGTCGAACAGACCGAACAGGTCGTTCGCGGCGTCGCTGCCGCCAACGGTGAACGGCAGCTTCAGCGCCGGAATGCCGGCGTTGCGGCTCAGCCAGTCGGACGGCCGCGGGTCCTGGTAGGCCGCATACAGCACCAGCCGCGCCGGCGTGGCCTTCAGCGCGGCCTGCACGGCCTGCAGGTGCGAGGCCGTCGGCTCGATGCCGGGCTTCGGCTCGAGCACCGCCACCTCCTTGAGGCCCAGCCAGTCGTACAGGTAGACGAAGGCCTTGTGCTGCGACACGACCGGCAGACCGCGCAGCGGCGCGGCCTGCGCCGTCCAGCGCTCGGTCGCACGCTGCCAGCGTGTCGCGAACTCGGCCTGTGCACGGGCATAGTCGGCGGCATGCGGCGGATCGAGCTGCTGCAGCCGTGCGGCCAGCGCCTGGGACACCAGCGCGATGCGGCGCGGGTCGGTCTGGATGTGCGGGTTGCCGGCGGCGTGCACGTCGCCCTGCGAGCGGTCGAGCTGCGTCGGCACGTCGAGCTTGCTCACGTAGTCGGCCGCCGCGAAGTTGCCGGGCGCGCCCGGCTGCAGCGCGGCATTGCCCGACTGCTGCAGCAGCAGCGGCAGCCAGCCGATCTCGAGCTCGGCGCCGGTGCACACCACCAGATCCGCATTGCGGGCGCGTGCGATCAGGCTCGGCCGGGCCTGGATCTGGTGCGGGTCCTGCCGCGCGCTGGTGGCCACCGACACGTCGACCTGTTTGCCGCCGAGCTCCAGCACCAATGCACCCCACTCAGGCTCGCAGGCCAGCACGCGCAGCGCGGCGTGCGCGGGCAGCGTGGTCATCAGCAGCACGCACAGGCCGGCCAGCAGCCGGACGAAGGAATTGAATGTCGTCGTCATGGTGGCCTCCGCTCAATAGCCGTGCGCGCCATGCGCGCCAAGGCTCATCTGGTATTGCAGGAAGAGCTGGTTGTCGCTGGCGCCCGGCTGCGAGCGGTCACGCGCCAACTGCAGGCGCACACGCGAGAACTCGCTCGGGTTGAAGTCGACCATCGCCGCGTCCTTGCGCGGCCTGAAGCCCGTGCTCGCCAGCAGCCCCGCGTTGGCGCCGTAGTCCGGTGCGCCGGCATTCAGCGCCTCGGTGCGCAGGCCGACGCGCCAGCGCGGCATGAACTGGTAGACACCCTGCACGTACCAGCCCGAGGGCGTGGCCCGGTAGTCGCCCGCGCTGTCGGTGTTGCCGACGTCGTAGACCAGGCTGCCGCTGCGCGTGGCGCGCAAGTACTCGCCCTGCAGCTTGAAGTGGGTCCGCGAGGCATTGCCGTTGGGCGCCCATTTCCATACCGCGTCGGCGATCCACAGCCGCGTGCGGCCGCTGAACGCGTTGGTCACCGCGCTGCCGCCCGCGGCCTGCCCCACGAGCGCCTGCTCGTCGGCCCGCGTGTGTTGCCACGACACGCCGGCGCGCCAGCTGTGGCTGTCGCCGACGTCGCCGCCGGTGTGCGCCGTCACTGCCGTCATGCCGGCGCCATTGCGGCCGGTGTCGCTGCCGGGAAATCCGCGCCCGCGGCCGACCTCCAGACCCAGCTCGATGAACTGATCGGTCGGTGCCAGCCAGCTGAGGCGCGCACCGTCGTCGCCATACTGCGTGCCGAGCAACGCCTGATAAGCCAGCGGGTTGTCGACGAAGTCCCAGGTGTGGGCATGCTGCGCGTTGAGATAGCCCACGCCCGAGAAGAAGCGGCCGGCCTTCAGCGTGAGGCCGCGGCCGAGTGCCGTGGTCTGGATGAATGCCTCCTCCACCGACACGCTGTCGTCGCCATGCAGCGCGATGGCGGCAGCGCCGCGCAGCCACGGGTCGATCTGCGCCGACAGGCCGAGTTCGGTCTCGGCCAGGCTGAAACCGCGCGAGCCGGGACCGACCTCGGCGTCGACCGGCAGCTGGAAACCGCTGATCGCGTAGCGCGCGGGGTCCTGCGACGTACGCGCGTAGAGGCCCGACAGGATCAGCGACACCGCAGGGTTGAACGACGACGCGCCGCTGCCGGCGGCAGCCGCTGGCGCTGCGAGGGCGGGCGCCGAGGGCAGGGTCGCTGCGGCCGGCGCGGCAGCGACAGGCGGCTGCACCGGCATCGGTGGTGCAGGCGTCGCGCGGGCCTCGGCGGCCTGCAGGCGCTGTTCCAGCGCGCGCAGGCGCACCTCATAGTCGGCACGGATCGCAGCCATTTCGCGGCGCAGCGCTGCGATGTCGGCGGGGGAATCGACGGCCAGCGCAGGGCACGGCGCGGCCAGGGCAAGCACGAGGGCTGCCAGCAAGGACTTGGGCATGAAAACCTTCTCCTGACAAAGACGACGGATGTCGCCCGCACACCCCGAGGGCCGCGGGCCGGTCACGATCGATCGAGGTCAGGCGAGCGGAGGAGCGCGGCTTCGGTAGGCGAGTGCCGGGGCGGCAGCCACGCGGGCCGCGGCGGCAGGCGGCGCGGCGCGGTCGGCGTCGCGTAGCAGCGGCATGGCGACGAGCGTTGCCATCGGCGCCGCGCCGGTGACGCCGGCGGCGGCAAGGCACAGCTCGCAATGCGACCCGTGCGGCAATTGCTTGCCGTCGACGGCACCCACCGCATCGCCTGCCGCCGACTCGTGCTGCACCAGGCCATGCCACAGCGCCGCCGACTGCGCGATCGGCAGCACGAGGGCAAGCCACAGCAACCAGGTAAGGCCGGGTCGCGGGCGCCGTGAATGGTGAAGCAGGGCCATCGAGATTCGGCGCAATATTACGTCGAACAGCGGCGCCAGGAGCGCCGTATCAAGCCGTCTGCAGCTTCGATTGCGCCTTGCGTTCGTACATCGCGATGTCGCTGCGGTGCACCAGCTCCTCGAGCGTGTCGTTCGGCCGAGCCTGCGCCACACCCACGCTGACGGTCACGGCCATCCCGGGCGAAATGGCCTGCCAGTTGTAGTCGGCCACAGCCCCGCACACGCGGTCGCAGATTTCGTAGGCCCTCGTCAGCGCTGTCCCGCGCAATACAAGCACAAACTCGTCCCCGGCCAGCCGCGCCGCCAGGTCTTCGTCACGGACGTGTTCGGTGAGCAGTGCCGCGATGACCTGAAGCACCTTGTCGCCGACCCCGTGACCGTGGCCGTCGTTGACCCTCTTGAAGCCATCGACATCGATGAGGGCCAGGCAAAGCGGGCGCCGTCCGTCGGCCTGGCTTTCGCGCAGTGCCTGCGCGGCGACTTGCTCGAAGCAGCGCCGATTGGCGATGCCCGTCATCGGGTCCTCGAGGGCCAGCTTCTCCAGCTGCTGCGCCGACGCCTGCAACGAGCGTCGTGATTCCTCGCCGCGACGCATCTCGAGCTGCCACGAGACCACGGTGCTGCGGCTGGCCAACGACTGCGAACGGACGCGGCGCTCGCGCGCCGCGAGGTGCTTCAATTCGGCCAGCGCCTGCTGGTGCTTGCCCTGCATCTCGAAGACACGGCTCGCCAGCAGGTGACCCATGAGCGCCGCCTGCTCGCGCCCGGTCTGCCGTGCCAGCTCGACCATCCGCGCAGCGGATTGCTCCGCCGCTTGCCAGTCGCCACTGGCCTGAGCCAGCTCGCATCGGACAAGCGCCTCCAGACTTCTCAGTGACGGCGCCGTGTCGCGCTCGTCCAGCCACGTCCGCACGGAGTCGAGCCGGGTCTGGGCTTCGCGCAGGCGGCCCATCCAGCACTCGGCCGCACTGGTGACGAGCTGCCAGCTGGCCTGTATGGGCTGCTCGTTGGGATACGCCACCGCAATGTCATGGCGTTGGGCGAAGTCGGCCTGCAGTTTCAGCAGGCCCTTCAGGTCACGCAACGAGGGTGCCCGGCCCGTCTCGTGTCGCTCGGTGACGAAGCGCATGAGCTCGGACACGCCCTCCGTGACGATGCTGGCGAACACCTCCAGCGGCGAGGAGCCCGCCTGGGCAAGGCGCCTGGCCTCGTGCAGATGCCCCTTGGCGGCATCGAAACAGCCTGCATGAAAAAGCGCCCGGCCGAGCTGGCTGTGGGCGTCGGCCTGGTTCGCTGCGTCGCCGGTGCACTTGGCCAGTTCCAGCCCCAGCAAGGCGGCCTCGATGGCCTGGTCGTTGCGGCCCAGGGCGCTGGAAGAACGAGCCTGCACGGCCAGGGCTTTGGCTTCCTCGCGGAAGTCGCCGATGGATTGCAGCACCGGAAGCGCGCGCGAGCTCAGTTCGTACGCGGAGCCGCTGTTGGCGAGCAAGCTCTCGCATTGCGCCAGCAGCGTGAGGACCCGACCCTCGAGCTGGCGGTCGTTGTTGGCGACGGCCGAACGCAGTATCGGAAAGGCGATGTTCTTGGCGACCTTGGGGTCCTGTTGGCGCATGGCCAGTGCAAGCCGCTCTTCGTCGTCGTTCAAGCTCCGGGTCTCCGCGTCAGTGACGTGCCGGTGCACGCCTGCCGGCATTGTCGAGACGATCCCCGGACCGGCATCTGCCGAGGTAGACGCGGGGCGTCGGAGTGAGACTTATTGCATGCTCAGGCGCTCTCGACAGTGACTTGGCCCGCACGCGGCTGCGCGACGACACGCAACAAATATGTATATATAGATTTTGACAAACACGCCAGTTTTGACATATTCTATGATCATGCCAAAGACCGCTCGAGCCCTGCTTCAGCTTCCCCCAGCGACCGCGGGCGCGATTGAAAAGTTGGGCGCCGACCTGGCGGTGGCCCGCCTGCGCCGCAAGGAATCATTGAGGTCGTGGGCTCAGCGCCTGGGAGTGACAGTGCCCACGCTGCAGCGGCTCGAGGCCGGCGACCCATCCGTTGGCATCGGCATCGTCGCGACCGCGCTGTGGATGATCCAGCGCGACGCCGAGTTGAGGAACCTGGCGGCGCCGGAACACGACCAGGGGGCGATCGAACTCGATATTCGTGAGGCCGTTGAACTCGGCCGCTCACGCGCCCAATCTTCCGCACAGGCCCGCCTGCGCGCCGCACGCGGCCCCGACAGGAAGCAGGACTAGATATGCGCCTGGACGACCTGCATCTTTGGTACCTGGGGGACCCGGCCGCACCACGTCACGTCGGCGCACTCAGGCTCGTCTCCACGGGCAAGGGCGTTTCGTTGCGCTACGGCAAGGAATGGCTGGCTCACGGGTTCGCGCTGAGCGAGGATCTTCCGCTCGTCGACAACGAGTTCCTGCCGCCGAGCCGCATGGCCGCCGATGTGCAGCGCGCAGTGGGCGCCGTCGACGACGCCCGACCGGACCGCTGGGGCGAAAAGGTCATTCGCTTTGTCGAGAGACCCCAGCGCCTTTCGTTGATGGAATACCTGTACCACGCCGGTGACGACCGATTCGGCGCACTCGGTGTTTCCACGTCGTCCAGCAGCTACAGCCCCAAACCGGCCGGGCCGCTGCCTCGACTCGGGCAGGTGCAGCAACTCAGCGAGGTCGTGGCCAAGATCGAGGCGTCAGAGCCGATCAACGCGTTGGAGACGAAAATCCTTGCGGGCGGCGGCAGTCCGTTGGGCGGTGCCAAGCCCAAGGCGCTGATCGACATCGACGGCGAGCAATGGGTCATCAAGTTCTTCAACAACGAACCCGTCGACACACCGCTCATCGAGCATGCGACGATGACGCTGGCCGCACGCGCAGGCATCACCGTAGCCGAGACGCGGGTCATACCCCTCGCAGGCGCAAACGCCATCGCCGTTCGCCGCTTCGACCGCGCCGGGCGACGGCGGATCCACAGCATTTCCGCGGGCACGGCCATCCGCGCCGCCACCGCGTCTGGCGCCGAGCCCGAACTGGGCTACCCCGAGCTGGCGCGAATCCTTCGCCGTGTCGGCATCACCCAAGACAATGTGAGTCAGCGCGACGCACAAGAACTCTTCCGTCGGATGATCTTCAACATCCTGGTCGACAACACCGACGACCACGAGAAGAACCATTCCCTGCTGGTCGTCAATCCGCTCGCCAATGGCCGCTTGAAGCTGGCACCTGCATACGACGTCCTGCCGGCGAACTCAGGGCAGGGGTACCAGGAGTTCGTCTGCGGCGCCCAGGGCCGGGATTCGACGCTCGAAAACGCGATGTCGCAGAGCGATGCATTCGGCCTGCGGCCCGCGCAGGCCGCGGCCGATATTGCCGCCGTCGTCGAAGTGGTGAACACATGGCAGGACCACTTCGCAGACGCCGGTGTCACGGCGCGCGATATCTCTAGCCTGGCCGAGCGCCTCGACGGCGAAGTGCTTCTGGGTCAGCGCAAGGGGTTCAAACCATCGCGGTTTCAAACCTCGCCGGCCAAGCAGAGAAGACCCAGCCCCTTCCGGCGCACCTGAATGCCGACATCCTTCTTCAAGCCTGCGCCGCGACCATCACCGCATAGGCCTTGAACACCGCCGTCGCCGGCGCGCCGACCTTCAGGTCCAGCGCCTCGACGCCTTCGTTGGTGACGCTCGCGGTCAGGGTCGTGCCGCCGGGCAGCGTGAGCACCACCAGCGACGACACGGCGCCGCGTTCGATGCGCGACACGGTGCCGGCCAGCTGGTTGCGCGCCGACAGCTGCCAGCCGGCGAAGTCGGTCACCAGCACCACGGCCGAGGCCTTGACCAGGGCCAGCGCTTCCTTGCCCTTCTTGAGCTTCAGGCGCTTGGCGGCGTCGGCGGTCATCGTGGCCACGATCTCGGCGCCGCTCTTGAGCGCGATGGTCACCGTGGCCGAGACAGGCCCGAGCCCGAGCGCCTTCACGACGCCGGCAAACTGGTTGCGTGCGGTGGTCTTCATCGACATCCTCCTCAGCAGGCCGGCCAGTGCCGGCAGTTCGGCGAGCCGCGCCTCCTGGGCGCGCAGGAACTCGCGTTGATCGTGCTGCAGCGTGCGCCAGGCGCCGAGCAGGCCGCGCGCCGCCTCGGTGAGCGTGGTGCCGCCGCCGCCCGGGCCGCCGGTGGTGGTGTCCAGCAGCGGCGTGTGGGCCAGGTTGCATGCCGTCTCCAGCAGCAGCCAGGCGCCCTTGTAGCTGAGCCCCGCGGTGCGCGCGGCCCGATTGATGGAGCCGGTGGCCTGCAACGCCTCGAGCAGCGCGAAGAAGCGCGCGTCGAGCCGGCCGGCGAGTTTGAGCTCGGCGCTGACGAGGTTGCCACTCATGGTGCCGCTCTTCGTCACTCCATCAGTGCCACGGTCTTCACCTGCGCCCACACCGGCTGGCCGACGGCCAGCGCCAGCGCATGGGCCGAGCGCTTGCTGAGCCGCGCCACGATGGGCGCCGCGCCGACGCGCACGCGCACCAGCGCGAGCGCCGGGTGATCGTCGTCGGCGATCGCCTCCACCGTGCCGTGCAGCTGGTTGCCGATGCTGGTGCCGACAGGTTGCGTGTGCGCCAGGCTCACGTCGCGCGCCAGCACGCGCAGGCGCACGCGCCTGCCCAACGGCAGGCCGGGGTCGCGCGCCCAGAAGCCGCACGATCCGCCGTCGACATCCAGCCGCGCGAGCTGCCACCGCACGTCGCGCTCGCCCACCACGCCGGCCAGCACCACGCCGGCTTCGTCGCCATGGGCCAGCGGCAGGTCCAGTCGCGCCAGCATGTCGGCCAGCGGGCCGTCGGCGAGCACGCGGCCGGCGTCCATCAGCACCAGGTGGTCGGCCAGGCGCGCGATCTCGTCGACCGCATGGCTCACATAGACGATCGGGATGCCGAGCTCCTCGTGCAGGCGATCCAAATACGGCAGCACCTCGGCCTTGCGTGCGGCGTCGAGCGCCGCGAGCGGCTCGTCCATCAACAGCAGGCGCGGGCTCGTGGCCAGCGCGCGCGCGATCGCCACGCGCTGGCGCTCGCCGCCCGACAGCGTGCCCGGCCGGCGCTTCAGCAAGTGACCGATGCCGAGCAGCGCCACCACCTGGTCGAGCGCCACGCGGCGTTCGCCGGCGGCGATGCGTCTCTCGCCGTAGGCCAGGTTGCCTTGCACGCTCAGGTGCGGAAACAGCGCCGCCTCCTGGATCACGTAGCCGATGCCGCGCCGGTGCGTGGGCGTGAAGCGCCGGACTGCATCGTCCTGCCAGATCTCGGCGCCCAGGGCCACGCGCCCGACGGCGCGCTCCAGCCCGGCCAGCGCGCGCAGCACCGTGGTCTTGCCGCAGCCCGACGGGCCGAAGAGCGCGGTGACGCCGCGTGCGGGCAGATGCAAGTCCACGTCGAGCGTGAAGTCGCGGCGCGCGAGCGCGAGGCGGGCTTCGATCATGCGCTGCGCGCCTGCCGCTCGGGGGCGGGCCGGTTCACCACATACAGCATCACCAGCACCGCCAGCGCAAACACCACCATGCCGGCGGCCAGGCGGTGCGCGTCGGCGAACTCGGTGGCCTCCACATGGTCGTAGATCGCCACCGAGAGCACGCGCGTCTTGTCGGGGATGTTGCCGCCGATCATCAGCACCACGCCGAACTCGCCCACCGTATGCGCGAAGCCCAGCACGCTGGCCGTCACGAAGCCCGGCCGCGCGAGCGGCACGGCCACCGTGAAGAAGCGGTCCCACGGGCTCGCCCGCAGCGTGGCCGCGGCCTCGAGCGTGCGTGCCGGTATGGCCTCGAAGGCCTGCTGCAGCGGCTGCACGACGAACGGCAGCGAATAGAACACCGACGCCACCACCAGTCCGGCGAAGGTGAAGGGCAGCCGCCCGATGCCGAGTGCCTGCGTGAGCTGCCCCACCGGCCCCTGCGGGCCCATCAGCAGCAGCAGATAGAAGCCCAGCACGGTGGGCGGCAGCACCAGCGGCATCGCGATCAATGCCGACCACACCGGCTTGAGCCGATGCCGTGTGTGGGCCAACCACCAGGCCAGCGGCGTGCCGACGAGGAGCAGCAACACGGTGGTCACCGCCGCCAGCTGGGCCGTGATGCGGATCGCGCTCCAGTCGCTCGGGTTCAGCATGACGTGCGGCGGCTGGTGGTCACAGGCCTGGTGCCGCGTAGCCGAAGTCGCGGATCAGCTGCTGCGCGGGCGCGCTCTTCAGGTAGGTGAGCAGCGCGACGGCGGCGGAGTTCTTCTCGCCAGGCTTGAGCAGCACGGCGTCTTGCTTGATCTCGCCGTACAGGCTCTGCGGCACCATCCAGTACGACCCCATCGGCGGCTTGCCGGGCCAGGCTGCTGGCCCCACAGGCGCCTTCGCCCCCCCAAGGGGGCGCCGATCAGCTTGGGACGGCCCGGCGCCGATCACCTGCGACAGCGCCACGAACGCCAGCTCGGCATTGCCGGTGACCGCGAACTGGTAGGCCTGCGCGATGCTCTCGGCGGTGACGAGCCGGGGGGCCAATGCGTCGGCAAGGCCACGCGCCCTCAGCACCTGCAGCGCGGCGGCGCCGTAGGGCGCCACCTTGGGGTTGGCGATCGCCAGGTGCCGGAACGCGCTGCTGCTGCCGAGCACCGCGCCCTGCGCATCGACGAAGCCCGGCTGCGCGCTCCACAACACCAGCCGGCCGATCGCGTAGGTGACGTTCGTGCCGGCCACGGCATGGTTTTCGGCGATGAGCTTCCTCGGCGTTTCGTCGTCGGCGGCGATCAGCACCTCGAACGGCGCGCCGGACACCACCTGCGTGTAGAACTTGCCGGTCGCGCCGGACGAGACCTTCAGCACATGGCCGGTGGCGGCGGTGAAGTCCGCACTCAGCCGCGCGAGCGGCACGGCAAAGTTGGCCGCGACGGCGACCGCGACCTCGCCCGCACGTGCCGCCAGGGCGGTGAATGTCAGGCTTGCGACAAGCAGCGCAAGACGAATGCGGGACATGTCGGCTCCAGTGTTATGAACCATACTACATAACGATGGCCTGCAAAAGCCGGGCTGGCCGCGGCCCCGCGATCCGAAACCCGCCGGGCCGCGCGCTGCAGCGCGGCCTCTCGGCCATTGCCCGCGGATTTCCGTTTGCTTGACGCACATCAGTCCAGGCCGCTCCATCGAAGACCAATATACGGTCGTGGGTATGTGAGGCCATGGGAGCACCCGGATGAAGAACCGATTTCCGCGGTGGGTGTTCGGGCTGCTTGCGATCGGCACGCTGGTCCTGGTTCCGTTTCTCTATCTGAAGCCGACGTCGACGCCGGCGCGCCAAGCGGCCTCGCACCTGCCCATCAAGGGCGCTCACGTCGACCACCGCGACATCGTCAAGGGTGACTTCAAGACCGGCCCCGACGTGACCCGCGCCTGCCTCGCGTGCCACAAGGACGCCGCCAGCGAGTTGATGAAGACGACCCACTGGACCTGGGAGTCCAGGGCCGTCAACGTGCCGTGGCGCAAGGAGGCGGTCACGATCGGCAAGATCAACCAGATCAACAACTTCTGCATCGGCGCGCAGGGCAACGAGAACAAGTGCATGGCCTGCCACGCCGGCTACGGCTGGGAAGCGGGCAAGGCCGCGCAGCAGTCCAAACCAGAGAACGTCGACTGTCTGGCCTGCCATGCCGAGGCCGCGATCTACAACAAGGGCCTGTTCGGCAACCCGGCGCCGTCGACCGACCTGCTGGCCGCCGCCCGCAGCGTGCGCGCCACCACGCGCGAGAACTGTGGCAAGTGCCACTTCGACGGCGGCGGCGGCAACGGCGTCAAGCACGGCGACCTCGACGAGAGCCTGTACTTCCCGGGCCGCTCGCTCGATGTGCACATGGGCGGCAAGCACAACATGCAGTGCAGCGACTGCCATGTCGCACGCAAGCACCAGATCCTCGGCCTCATGCTGGCCGACAACTACACCATCGACCCGGCCGAGCAGGTCTCCTGCGAGCAGTGCCACTCCGGCAAGGTCCATCAGGACGAGCGCATCGGCACCCACCTGAAAGCCGTCGCCTGCCAGACCTGCCACATCCCGGCCATCGCCCGCGAGGAGCCCACCAAGGTGGCATGGGACTGGTCCAAGGCCGGCCGGAAGGGCCGCGAGGACGACCACTACAGCTATCTCAAGATCAAGGGCGAGTTCAGCTACGAAGCCAACTTCGCGCCGGCCTATCGCTGGTTCAACGGCAACAACGAATACCGCTACCTGCTGGGCGACCCGATCAGCCGCGACGGCCCGACCCACATCAACAAGCCGGCAGGAGCCATCGCCGACCCGAATGCGCGCATCTTCCCGTTCAAGGTCCACACCGCGAAGCAGCCCTACGACAAGGTCAACGGCTATCTGCTGCAGCCGATCACGGCGGGCGCGAACGGCTACTGGACGAACTTCAACTGGGACCAGGCCTTCGAACTGGCCGTTCCGGTGACGGGCCTGGCCTACAGCGGCCGATACGGCTTCACCGAAACCGTCATGTACTGGGCCAGTACGCACATGGTGCAAAGCGCCGACAAGGCCTTGTCTTGCGACGCCTGCCATTCCGCCACCGGCAAGCCCGGCCGCATGGACTGGGCCGCCCTCGGCTACCCGGGCGACCCGATCAAGTGGGGCGGGAGGAAGCTGCCATGAACAAGCTCAAGCACTTGTGCGTCATCGGTGCCGCCGTGCTGCCCAGTGCGGCCGCGCTGGCCGCCCCGAGCGCGACGACACACACCGCCAAGCCCGCACCGCCGGCCGCGATCAAGACGCTGCACCCGAATTTCGCGCTGCTCGACGCGCAGGGCACCAACGTGCTGACCAGCGGTCAGGCGGTCTCGCCGATGAAGAGCTGCGGCCAGTGCCACGACACCGCCTTCATCGCCTCGCATTCCTTCCACGTGGACCTGGGGCTGCAGTCCTTCGGCAGCTGGAACAAGACCTGGCACTCGAGCCCCGGTCTGTTCGGCCAGTGGGACCCGCTGCGCTACCGCTACCTCAGCCAGGCCGGTGACGAACGGCTCGACCTTTCGACCGCCGGGTGGCTGATGCTCAACGGCGATCGTGTGGTCGGCGGTGGCCCGGCCACCACCTCGCGCGGCGGCAAGCCGCTCACCACCTTGAAGCCGGGCGCTGGCGATCCCGAGACGTCGCTGCTCGCAGCCAACGGTGCCCGCACGGCCTGGCAGTGGGCCGAGTCCGGGACCATGGAGACGAACTGCTTCCTGTGCCACCTGGAAAAGCCCGACCTGGCCGCACGCAAGGCGGCCATCCGCGACGGCCGCTTCGGCGACGCGAGCACGGCCACGCTGTCGGGCCTGGGCATCGTGCAGGCTGCAGCCCAGGGCTGGGCCTGGAACCGCGCCGCCTTCACCACCGAGGGCCTGATCGACAGCCGCAAGCTCGCGATCCAGGATCCGACCAACGCCAACTGCGCGGCCTGCCATGGCGAGGTGCACGAAGCCGGCGACCAGCCGCTGCAGATCAGTGCCTGTGATCTGGACTATCCGCAGACCGCGACCACCGGCCAGGTGATGGCCGCGCAGCGCATGAGCGCATCGGCCGTCAACCTGGCCGGCAAGGGCACGCTGCAGCGCGCGTGGGACGTGCACGCCGAGCGCCAGCTGCAGTGCACCGACTGCCACCACGCGCTGAACAACCCCGCCCACGTCAACGACGCCAAGGGCAGCAACCCGGCGCATCTGCGCTACGACCCGCGCACGCTCGACATCGGCAAGTACCTCGAGCGGCCCGACCACAATTTCGCGCGCGGCCAGAGCGCGCAGGTGCACGTGGCGCCCAAGGGCAAGGGCACGATGCGCCGCTGCGAGAACTGCCACGACGCATCGGCGAGCCACGGCAACTGGCTGCCGTACGTCGAGACGCACATCAAGACGCTGGCCTGCGAGAGCTGCCACATCCCGAAGATGCATGCACCGGCGATCGAGGCCGTCGACTGGACCGGGCTCGCGGCCGACGGCCAGCCCGCGAAGAGCTGCCGCGGCGTCGACGGCGAACCCGGCGACGTGCGCTCGCTGGTCACGGGCTTCGAGCCCGTGTTGATGAAGCGCACGCAGATCGACGGCGGCGCGCTGCTGGCGCCGTACAACCTGATCACGACGTTCTACTGGGTCTACGACGACGCCCGGAGCGGCAAGCGGCCGGTGCGACTGGCCGACCTGCGCGCCGCCTACCTGGACGGCCAGGCGCATGCGGCCGACATCGTGGCCGCCTTCGACAGCAACCGCGACGGCGTCGTCGCCGCCGACGAGCTGAGGATCGACTCGCCGCAGAAGGAAGCGGCGGTCAAGGCACGGCTGTCCGCACTGGGCCTGAAGAACGTGCGCATGGAAGGCCAGGTGCAGCCCTTCAGCATCAACCACAACGTCACGCGCGGCAAGTTCGCCCTCAACGATTGCGCGGCCTGCCACCGAAACGGCTCGCGTGTCGACCAGGGCATGCAGCTCGCCGGCTTCGCGCCCGTCACGCCCGGCTTCGACACCGCCAACAACGTATCGGCCAGCGGCGACGTCGTGCGCCGCAGCGACGGCAGCCTGCACTACCGGCCGGCACCGGTGCGTGATGCGGTCTATGTCTTCGGCGCCAGCCGCATCGGCCTGGTCGATGCCTTCGGCGCACTGGCCTTCGTCGGCACCCTGCTCGGCGTGTCGGGCCACGGCCTGATGCGTTATCTGGCATGGCGCAGGAGGCCCCATGTGCCGCTGCAGACCCGGCCGGTGCAGATGTACGACGCCTACCGCCGCTTCTGGCACTGGCTGCAGGCCATCAGCGTGCTGGCGCTGCTGTTCACGGGCCTGGTGATCCACCGGCCAGACATCTTCGGCGCGATCTCGTTCCCCGCCACGGTCACGCTGCACAACGTGCTGGCGGCGATCCTGGTGATCAATGCGGCGTTGTCGCTCTTCTATCACCTGGCCACCGAGCGCATGCGCGAATACATCCCGCGGCCCTACGGCTTCATCGACGACTCGATGCGCCAGACGAAGTACTACGTGTCCGGCATCTTCAAGGGCGAGCCGCATCCGTTCGAGAAGCGTCCGGACGACCGCATGAATCCGATCCAGAAGCTGACCTACTTCGGCATCCTGAACGTGCTGCTGCCGCTGCAGATCGTGACCGGCGCGCTGATGTGGGGCATGCAGCGCTGGCCGGAGGCGGCCGCCGCTTTAGGCGGACTGCCGCTGCTCGGCCCGGCGCACTCGCTGCTGGCATGGCTGTTCGGCTGCTTCATCGTCGGCCATGTCTATCTGACGACCACCGGGCCGACGCCGCTGGAAGGCATCCGCGCGATGGTCACGGGCACCGAGGAGGTCGAGGTGCACGAGCAAGCACCCGGCCACTGAACACCGGCCGCCACCCACGAGCGCTCAACGACATTAGGAATGGAAAAGACCATGGCAAGGCTCCGATCGATCTTCCACCGGCCCAAGAAGGCCTACGTGCACCCCTACCTGGCGGGCGCCATCCTGGGCGTGGTGCTGTTCCTCGCCTTCCTGCTCACTGGCAACGGGCTGGGCTCGTCGGGCGCGACCAGCCGCATCGATGCCGCACTGGTGGACATCGTGGCGCCGGCGCACGTCGACCGGACGCCCTACCTGCTGAAGATGGCCGGCGGCGACAGGAACCCGCTGGACGACTGGATCGTGCCGGTCTTCTTCGGCGCCCTGCTCGGCGGCTTTGCCTCGGGCGCGCGCAACGGGCGCCTCGGGTTCGTGACGACCAAGGGCCCGAACATCTCCAACCGCACGCGCTGGGTGATGTCCTTCCTCGGCGGCGTGATCTTCCTCTACGGCGCGCGCCTGGCACGCGGCTGCACCTCGGGCCAGGCGCTGTCGGGCGGCGCCACGCTCGCGGCCGGGTCGTGGGTGATCATGCTGGCGATCTTCGGCAGCGCGTACCTGCTGGCCTGGTTCGTGCGCAGGCTGTGGCTCTGACGGGAGCGGCAGATGAACTTTCCCCTCGATGCATTGACCGCGGTGAGCGCCGCAAACCCGTGGTCCTACCTCGTGTTCGGCCTCATCGGCTTCGCCTTCGGCTACACGCTGGAGATGGCGGGCTTCGGTGATTCGCGCAAGCTCGCCGCGCAGTTCTACTTCCGCGAGCTGACCGTGTTGAAGGTCATGTTCACCGCCATCGCGGTGGCGCTGGTCCTGCTGTTCGGCGCTGTCGGCCTGGGTGTCGTCGATTTCAACCAGGTCTGGGTGAACCCCACCTATCTCGGCTCCGGCGTGGTGGGCGGGCTGATCATGGGCGTGGGTTTCATCGTCGGCGGCTTCTGCCCGACCACGTCGCTGGCATCGGCCTCCACCGGCAAGATCGACGGCATGCTGTTCATGGCCGGCGGCTTTGTCGGCGCCTTCCTGTTCGGCGAGACCGAGGCCTGGTACGACCATTGGTACAACACCGCCGGCTACTACGGGCGGCTGACGCTGGACCAGGTCTTCGGCGTGAGCGCGCCGACCGTCGTGCTGGCCATCGTCGTGATCGCGCTGTTGATGTTCTGGGGCGCCGAGCAGATCGAACACGCGATCGGCCGCAAGGATCTGGGCCGCGAGCCGCGGGTGCGCAAGCTCGGCGCCACGGCCCTGGCCGTGGCGGCGCTGCTCGTGCTCGTGATCGGCTCGCCCTCGATCGAAGACCGCTACCTGCGCCTGAGCTTCAAGCGCACCGAGACCGTCCGGCCGCCCGACGGCGAGCCGCATTCGGTGACACAGGTCTACAGCGCCGACGACATGCTGGCCAGACGCCTGGTGCATGTCTCGCCGGCCGAGGCTTTCAAGGCCCGCTACCAGCAGGCTATCAAGCCGGTGTACCTGGACGTGCGCAGCGAAGCCGACTACAACCTCTATCACATCGCCGATTCGATCCACACGCCGCTCGGTCGCCTCGGCGAGATCGTTCCGCAGCTGCTGACCGAGCCGACCGCCAACACGGTCTTCATCACCATCGGCAACGACGAGGCTGCAGCCACCGCGGCCTGGAAGCAGCTGGTCGCCTCACGGCTGCAGAACGTCTACATCCTGGAAGGCGGCGTCAACCGCTGGATCGCCACCTTCGGGAGGGACGACCCGGCGCTCAAGCCGCTGCCGACCGCCGGCGTCGACCGGTTGCGCTACGACCTGCCCGTGGCATTGGGCGACCGCTACAAGTCCTGCGCGCCCGATCCGATGCACCACGAGAAGCTCGACTTCCAGGCCCGCATCGTGCTGCAGCTGAAGCGCGACAAGTCGGGCGGCGGCTGCGGATGAGCGCACTCGGCGCGATTGGCGTTCGATCCCGTCGCAGCGGCCGGGCCCACCCAGGCAGCGCGCGCCCGCGACGCGGCGCCGGCGCGTTCAACGCGACTTCCTCGGCGCGACCGCGGGCTTGCCGGCCCAGTGTGCCCAGCGGCAGTCGAGGCCACAGCGTGCTTCGTCGGAACGCGCGAGCACCGGGCTCAGCCGCACGCCATCGGGGCTGCCGCGGCAGACGGCCGGGCGCACCTCCATCGCGCCGACCCAGCCGCTGTCGAAGTGGTCGCACTGGCCGCAGCCCATCGCCGCCACCGTGTCGATGGTGATCTTCGTCATTGTTGTCTGCCTCCCGAAAGCGAGTATCGACGCTGGGGCAGCCAGGGCACCGTCCGGGTTGCGACAAGCTGTGCGCGAGGCTGTCACCTGTCCGCGCGAGAGGCAGTGTTTCCCGGCAGGGCAAAGCGCCACCGGCCTCCGCGCGTCGCAAAATGGCTCCGAGGCAGCGCCGTCGGCGCCACCTCGCCACGAGAAAGGTACGCGCGATGCAAGGCGATCCCAAGGTGATCCACTGGCTGCAGGCGCAGCTAAAGAACGAGCTGACGGCCATCAACCAGTACTTCGTCCACTACCGCCAGTTCAAGCACTGGGGCTTCGAGCGGATGGCCAAGAAGGAGCACGACGAGTCGATCGGCGAGATGAAGCACGCCGACGCGCTGATGGAGCGCCTCTTCATGCTCGGCGCGCTGCCCAACCTGCAGGACCTGGGCAAGTTGCTGATCGGCGAGTCGCTGGTCGAGTCGCTGCGCTGCGACCTGAAGTCGGAGCTCGGCGCGCAGGCCACGCTGAAGGAGGCGATCGCGCAGTGCGAGGTGTCGCGCGACTATGTCTCGCGCGACCTGTTGCAGCACATCCTCGACGACACCGAGGAGCACATCGACTTCCTGGAGACCCAGCTCGAGCTGGTGGGCAAGGTCGGCGAGCAGAACTACTTGCAGTCGCAGATGGACGGTTGACGCCATGAAGGACATCTACAGCCGCGACATCGACGGCCACCCGCTGAGCAAGCAGACGCTGATGATGGGTTACGGCTACGACCCGCGCCTGTCGGAGGGCGCGGTCAAGCCGCCGGTCTTCCTGACCTCGACCTTCGTGTTCCCCGACGCGCAGGCCGGCGCGCACTTCTTCGACCAGACCGCCGGCCGCGTGCCGCTCGACCAGGGGCAGGAGTCGGCCGGCCTGGTCTACAGCCGCTTCAACCATCCGAACATGGAGATCTTCGAGCGGCGCTTCGCGCTGTACGACGAGAGCGAAGCGGCGGCCGCGTTCTCCAGCGGCATGGCGGCCATCTCGGCCAGCCTGTGGGCGCTGTGCCGGCCCGGCGACGTGGTGGTGCACAGCATGCCGCTGTACGGCGGCACCGAGACACTGTTGCGCCGGCTGCTCTCGCAG
>Ga0075356_1000010_pt1 | contig 44176 bp, 41 predicted proteins | sample WestPond_Cattail_FD_120073 | JGI IMG/M metagenome (GOLD analysis project Ga0075356, IMG submission 120073) | Natural and restored wetland microbial communities from the San Francisco Bay, California, USA, that impact long-term carbon... | ecosystem: Environmental > Terrestrial > Soil > Wetlands ... | reverse complement strand
CTGCGCTGCCGGGCATGTGGTGGCGCGCTCCGTCGAGCTGACCAATCTGTCTTGGCGTGTCAACGGCGCTGATCTCGAACAGGCGTGGGCCATGCGGCGCGTTGAAGTCGTCAATGATCTCGCAGGTGCCGCCTCGGCGCTGGCCTGGCTCGACGATGCCGAGGCTCCGCTGCTATGGCCATCGCCGGCGTTGCCGGCGCGGGACGAACGGCGCTGCGTCGTGGTCAGCCCGGGCACCGGACTGGGCGTGGCAGCCGCCACGCTGCGCGCAGGTGCGCAAATCGAGGTGGTCGACACCGAAGGCGGGCATGCCGGGTTCGCCCCCCGATCCGAATTGGAGTGGGAGCTCGCGCATGCCATGCAGCAGCGTGACGGCAACCGCGTGAGCTGGGAGCACTGGGTCAGCGGGCCGGGCCTTGTGCGGATCCACCAGGCGCTCGCGTTGCGCGCGGGCGGCGCCCCAATCGACAGCGGCCCCCGCGCCCCCGAGGAAATCGTCGCCGCCGCCGGCCGCGGGGATCGTCTCAGCGCGCAGGCACTCGCCTTGTTTGGCCAGGCACTCGCGGCCGTAGCCGGCGATTGCGTGCTGATGCACGGTGCGTGGCACGGCGTCTACTTGATGGGGGCTTTGGTGCAGGCGCTGCGCGACCATTGGGACGATCATGCGTTGCGTGCACGCTTTGCCGACAAGGGGCCGTTCGCCGTGGCGATGGCCGCCGTGCCGGTGCGTTGCGTGGTCCACCCGCACCCGGTGCTGCTGGGCGCAGCGCACCGGGCACGGCAGAGTGCGCGCGGTGGCGCGCCTCTGGTGGCTTAGCCTTGCTCGCGGCCCGGCGTGCGGCTCTTGCTGCTGTCGCCGGCCACGTCGCTATCGTCGGACTCACTGATCTCGCGTTCGTCCTGCGGGCCGGTGCCGCCCCGCTGAGGCTGGCCTTGCTGCGGCTTGCCGTCCTGATCGGCACTGCGACCGGGCCGTTGCGGATTGCCGCCCGCCGCGCCGCTGCGGCCGCCTGCGTCGGCGGAATCGTCCTGCGGTTGCTGCGAGCTGTTGTCGTTCGGGTTCGTCATCTCATGCTCCTGGTGGGTTGCCGGAGATGTCATCGCCCTCCGGTAGGAGCCCAAGGCAAGCGACATGCCGCTCGGCATGCCGGCTCGCGCCGTTCTAGACCGCCTGCAGGGGTGCGCGGAAGTGATAGCCGACGCGCGATTTCGACTGCAGCGGAAACGGCTGCTGCGTCGCGCGCGCCACGCGCCGGCGCAGCCGGTAGACGGTTGCGTTCAATCCGTCGGCGGCGTCGCGGCCGCCTTCGCGCCCAAGCTGGTGGCGCAGCGTCTCGCGGCTGACGGTCTCGCCCTTGGCCGCCACGAAGCACTCGAGCACCGCCATATCGGCTGCGCTCAGGTCGACTCGTGCTCCGTCGGGTGCCACCAGTTGCACCGCGCGGCGGTCGAGCTTCCACTCGCTGCCGATGCGACCTGCCTTGGCGGCGCGCCGATGCACGGCTTCGATCGCCATCATCACCTGCTTGAGTCCTGCAGGCTTGGCGAGGTACATATCGGCGCCTGCCAGCATGACCTGCTCGAACACGTCCTTTTCGATCCGAGCCGAGACGACGATGAGTCCGGCGTCGCTGCGGCGACGTAATACCTTGATCAAGTCGACACCGTCGATGCCGGGCAGCATCAGGTCTACGATGTAGAAGTCGTAGTCGTACGGTGCGCTATGCGCGAGCAGTTCGTTGCTGTCGCTGAAGGTGGACACCTGCACGCCCTGCTCGCCGAGATACTGCGAGAGGACATCGCTGAATGTCCTGTCGTCTTCGATCAAGGCCAGCGTCTTGGGCAACATCGCGAGCGGCGCGCAGAGAGTGCAGAGCGGCATTTCATCATGCCGAGGCGCCTCACAAATGCGAGAGTGCACCGCCAAGCTGGCGCTAATCAGCGTGTCGCGAATAAATGATCGGTAGGATGCTCACCGCATCCGGTCAGCGCGAACTCAGCGCGTGGGCTGCGCTCGCAGGCGCGATGCCTGCCAGACCTGGAACACCACCGGTGCCGTGCGCCCGGTCGGACGACCCGAGGGATCGAGCAACTCGACCACCAGTTGGTGCGCACCGCGTTCGACGCCCTGCAACTCGAACGCCGGTGCAGCCACCGGATCGGATGCGGGCTGTCCGTCAAGCAAGGGCAGCAACTGCGTGCCGGGCTCGGCGTCGACCACCACCACCGACACCCGACCACTATTGTCGTGAACCACTTCGCCCTGGTCCGGGCTCACGATGCGTGCCTGGGCCTGCGCCAGACCGGAGGCGGTGGCCAGTACGCTCAGGTAAAGAAGACACAGACGCATCGTGGCGAGATCAGGCAAACCGCGTGCGCGGACTGTCCTTCAATGCCTCGGGGTAACGACGTACCGGAGGGCAAGCTCACGTCGTTCACGCGATGGCCGGCCCACGCACGCAGCCGGGTCGGCACAAGGCGCCGTTCGACGGCAAGCGGCTGGTCTACGCCGGCTTCCAGCAGATCGTCCGCGTCTAGGAGCGCCGCCATGCGCGGACGCGCGGGCGCGTCACTTGCTCCGACGGGCCAGTGCCGGTTCGTCCGACAGCGTCATGAATTTCACTCCACTTTCGAAGCGCTCGCTGCCGGCGTACGTGGTGCTGGTCTGCGCGGCGTGGATGGCGGGGTGCGGCAGCCAGCAGCCGGCGACCAGTGCTCCTGCGCCGGGCGCTCCTGCCGGCAGCAGTCCGATGCCGTCGGTTCCCTCGTCAGGGCCGATGATCGCGCCGGTCATCGTTGCTCGCCCTGCCGGACGTTGATCGATCGGGTGATCACGCGAGCGGGCACGGTCCCTGCCCGCGCAATCAGGTCGATATTGACTTGTCGGAGAGAGTCGATGGCCACACGCAGGGATTTCATTCTTCTGTGCGGTTCCACTCCTGCCGTCCTCGGCGGGTCGGCCGCCTGGGCACAGGGCACCGCGCCGGGCGCTGCGCAGATGCCGATGCTGAGCGAGCAGGATCCGCAGGCTCAGGCGCTGGGTTATGTGGCCGATGCGGCGCGCGCCGACAAGGCCCGCTTTCCCAAGTACGCTGCGGGCCAGCATTGCTCGGCGTGCCAGCTGTACCAGGCGGTGCCGGCGACGTCGAGCGCGCCATGTGCGTTGTTCGCGGGCAAGAAGGTGGCCGGTCCGGGCTGGTGCAGCGCCTACACGCCACGCCAAGGCTGACCCGCGAGGCGAAGTTGCGGCAAGGCCGACCGTTCAGTGCAATTTCACGCGCGGCCGAGTACGGCCGCCCAGCCAGCCCGCCAGCGTGGCCAGCACAGTGCGCGACAAGCCGTGCAGCGCCAGCAGGTGTCGGCGCTGTGCCACCCAGTAGGTCCAGCGCGCGAGCAGCCCTCGCAGTCTGACGTTGCGTCCGTCGGCCGCGCCGAGCCGCCCGACCGCCCGGTGGCGCCCCAGCGCAACGAGGACACCACGGTCGTGGAAGTGGAATGACGGCAGGGCGCGGCCCTTGAGCCTGCGTCGCAGCGCACGCACCAGAAAGCGAGCCTGCTGCTCGGCCGCCTGAGCCCGCGGCGGGATCGGCGCCGAGTCGACGTGCGGCACGCAGTACGCGCAGTCACCGAAGGCGAACACCCGAGGATCGCGAGTGGTCTGCAGCGAGGACGTCACCACAAGCCGACCGTCGCTGCTGAGCTCCAGTTCGTCCAGGCGTTGCAGCACCGCAGGGCCATGAATGCCAGCGGCCCAGACAGTCAGCTCCGCGTGCAGGCTCTCGCCGCTGGCCAGCAGCACGTGATCGCGCGCCACCTCGGCCACCGCACTTCCCAGGCGCACGCGCACGCCCAATTGCAGCAGGTCGGCATGCACGGTGCGCGCGACGTCGTCCGGCAAACCACCGAGCAGGCGAGGGGCGGCCTCGACGAGGTGCAGACGCACGGCCTGCGCCATCGCCGACAGGCGCGCGCCATAACGCGCCAGCTCGCGCACGGCCTCGATCAGCTCCGCGGCCAGTTCAACGCCGGTGGCGCCGCCGCCCACGATGACCACATCGACCGGTCCGTCGGGCACCAACTCGGCTCGCGCACACGCAGCGAGCAGGCGGCGGTGGAAGCGGCGCGCGTCGGCGGCCTCGTCGAGCGCCACCGCGTGTTCGCGCACACCAGGGGTGCCGAAATCGTTGACCACGCTGCCCAAGGCCAGTACCAGCGTGTCGTAGCCGATCCAGCGGCGCGGGGCAATCTCCTCGCCGGCCTCGTCGAGCAGGGCGGACAACCAGATCCTGCGGCGTTGCCGGTCCACCGTGTCCAGCGTGCCCAAGTGGAAGCGGAATCCATGCATCCGAGCCTGCTGCAGGTAGTCGATCTCGCCGTCCGGCGGCCGCAACGTACCGGCGGCCACCTCGTGCAGCAACGGCTTCCACACATGCGTCAGCGATGCATCGACCAGCGTGATCGATACCATGCGGTCGTCACGCAGCGCCTCACCGAGCCGCGCGGCCAGTGCCAGCCCGCCGGCGCCGCCGCCGACGATGACGATGCGATGTGCCGGCGCAGGCGGCGACGACGACGCGCGGTCGGTCCCGCGGGCAGTGGCAGGATGGGCGGTGCCGTCGGCGGGTGCTGCCGCCTGGCGCAGGAGTGGGGTGAACGACATGGCCTGAACCGCGGCCGACCTTGACGGCGGGCCGCGGTAGCGCCGGGGGGCAAGCGCGGCTCCTGCGGGTCTGACCAGCCCGGCGGGCGGTGCCCCCTGGCCTCGCGGCTTGCGCCCGCCTTGCGCAGCCGGGTCTGCGCGGGATCAACTGTCGACCTCGCTTTACCGCGGCCGATGCGAAAAACGGCCGACGAACGGCGCTCGTGGTTTCGTTCGCACACATCTGCATCACTTGCACGCGTTCATCCACGGGGGCTCACAGATTCCTGTGCGTCCACTCGTAAGGAGGTGGCGGATTGCCAACTTCTTGACGCAATTCACGCTCTGCGTTCGGTCAAGATGACTTCGCACTGCTGCTCGCAGGTCTTGTGTCGTCCGATGCGTCGCATCGGCGGGCCGGTCGAGCAGCAGCCTGAAGGTCATGGCAATCATTCCGTTCGGCTCAGTCGATCGTTCGCAGGCACCGCCGGTACTTACCGCGCGGTCGGCCGAGCGCGGCCGCTGGCTGGCGCGCGACGAATCGATCATGGGCACCGCGATCCGCGTCGAGCTGTGGTGCGACGAACCGCGCGATGGCGAGGCCGCGGTTGCGGCGGTGATGCAGGAGATGCACCGCATCGACGCCACCATGAGCCCGTACAAGGCGGCTTCCGAGCTGTCGCGCATCAACCGCGATGCGGCCGATGCACCGGTGCCGGTGAGCGGCGAGATGTTCGCACTGCTCGAGCGTGCGGTGCAGTTCTCGCGTTGGTCCGACGGCGCATTCGACGTCACCTACGCTGCCGTCGGGCAGCTGTACGACTATCGGCACGGCGTGGTGCCCGACGCCGCAGCCGTCGAGCGTGCTCGCGTCGCGGTCGGCTGGCAGCACCTGGTGCTCGACCCGGCCGCCAGGACCGTTCACTTCGCACGTCCGGGCATGCGCGTCGACCTGGGCGGGTTTGCCAAGGGTCACGCGGTGGACAACTGCGTGGCGTTGCTCCGTGAACAGGGCATCCGGCACGCCATTGTCTCGGCCGGTGGCGACAGCCACGTGCTCGGCGACCGGCGCGGGCGGCCCTGGACGGTGGCCGTGCGCGACCCGCGTGGCGCCGGCGTGGTGGCGCTGCTGCCGCTGGTCGACACCGCGATTTCCACCTCTGGCGACTACGAACGCTACGTCGAGCGCGACGGTGTGCGTCATCACCATCTCATCGATCCGAGGACAGGCGTCTCGCCGCGCGAACTGCGTAGCGTGACGATCCTCGCTGCAGACGGGCTCACGACCGAAGGCGTCTCGAAGAGCGTGTTCGTGTCGGGACTGGACAAGGGCATGCGACTGGTCGAGTCGCTGCATGGTGTCGACGCTGTCATCGTCGACGCCGACGGGCGCCTGCACTACTCGTCGGGACTGCTGCACGGAAGTGCGCGCCCCGCCGAAGGTGCGGCCCGGCAATGAGTTCAGCAAGCAAGAGTCAGACAACACCCAAGGAGGCGGTCATGAACTCGAACTTCAACAAGGCGCAGATACAGGCGCTATGCACCTCGGCAGCGCTTGCGCTGCTGGCGGGCTGCTCCGGCAGCGGTGATTCGGCAGACACGGTGGCCGTCAACGGTGACGTCGCGATCGCGTACGCCAAGCGCGTCAATACGCTGAGCATGAATCCGACCAACGGCGCGCCGTTCGCGGCCGGAGGCGACCTGATCATTCGCGAAAAGTCCTCGCCGAGCGCGCCGGAGCACAACGTGACCGCGTCGCTGACCCAGGGCACCGGCGACGTGTCGGATCCCGAGGTGTCCTACGACGGCAAGAAGGTCGTGTTCGCGATGCGCTGCCCGACCAGCAACACGTCGCAGGTCGACAACGTGGCCGCCTGCACCGGACGCTGGAACATCTGGGAATACACGCTGCCGGCAAGCGGTTTTGCCGGCGGCGCGTTCCGCCGCATCACCTCTTCCACCACGGCCGACGACGTCGACCCGTACTACCTGCCGGGCGGCAAGGGCTTCGTCTTTACGTCGAACCGGCAGACCGCCTCGAGCGCGCTGAACGGGCAGGCGCTTGGCGTGGCGGCGTACTTCGCGCTCGACGAGTACGAACGCGAGCGCGTGTTCAACCTTCACACGATGACCGCCGACGGCGGCGCCATCAAGCAGATCTCGATCAACCAGAGCCACGATCGCAACCCGGTCGTGCGCGAGAACGGCAACATCATGTTCTCGCGTTGGGAGCATCTGGGGCCGAAGAACCGCTTCGCGGTGTTCCAGGTCAAGCCCGACGGCACCGACATGTTCGTCTTCTACGGTGCGCTGAGCCCGGGCAACAGCTTCCTCCACCCGCGCGAGATGGACTCGAGCGGCCCCTACAAGGGCCAGTTGGCCTCGACGCTGATGCCGCTGTCGCGCACCCAGGAAGGCGGCGCGCTGATGCTGATCGACGCGGCCAACTTCTCTGAGAACAACACCAAGGCCAATGCGCAGGTCCAGGCCACCGAGGGCCAGCGGCAGATCACGTTGCAGACGATCAACGACGGCCGCGGCTTCTCGCCGTTCGGCCGCGTGACGTCGCCGTACCCGCTGTGGGACGGCACCAACCGCATCCTGATGTCCTACCGGCCGTGCGAGGTCACCAAGGACAACGTGGTCGTGCCGTGCGCGACGCTGACGACGGAGGAGATCGCGCGCCTGTCCGACATGAACCGGCTGGCCGCCGACGTGGCGACCGACGCGGTGCGCGACAACGTGCCGGCGTCGTACGCCGTCTACATGTACGACCCGCGGCAGCAGACGCAGCAGATCGTCGCTGCGCCGCCCACGGGCTTCATGTACGTCGATGCGGTGGCGCTGCAATCGCGCGCCGAGCCGCAGGTGGCGCAGGACACCCTGGTCGACGCGACGCTCGCTGCGCAGAACCAGGGCCTGGTCGAGGTGCGCAGCGTCTATGACACCGACGGCCTGGATCGCATGGGCGAGACCATGATGACGGCGGGCGAGAAGGCCGCCTGTGCCAACCAGGCGATCAAGCAGGTCGCGCCGGTCGACCCGCTCGACACGCGGCAGTCGGTCGCCGACCTGAAGCGCATCAAGGATCCGGCCGACGTCGCCTACCAGTGCGCGCCTGCCCGCTTCGTGCGTGCGTTCCGCGCGGTGCCGCCGCCGTCCAGCGGCATGGGCCTGCGCAGCGCGATTGGCGAGACCGACTTCGAACAGCAGCAGATTCTCGGCTACGCGCCGGTCGAGCCGGACGGCTCCTTCAAGCTGAAGGTGCCGGCCGACACGCCGCTGGGCCTGGCCATCGTGGATGCCAAGGGACGCGCGATCCAGACGCACCTGAACTGGATCCAGGTCCGCCCGGGCGAGCGCCGCACCTGCGACGGTTGCCACAGCCCGCGACGCGGCGCGTCGTTGAACTCCGGTGAAGTGGTCAACAGCGTGCCGGCGGCGTGGAACGACGTGCAAAAGGCGCAGCGCGCCAGCGGCGAGACCATGGCGGCGACGCGCACGCGGCTGTTTGCGCCGGCCGCCGATGGCGGCGCCAACAACCCGCTCGGAGAAACGTGGGACCCGGTGCGCGTGCGCCCCGACATGGAGTCGACCGACATCTGGGCCAACACCGGAGCCGGCGGCGTGGCGCGCCAGGCGATCAGCCTCAAGTACACCGGCAACACCAACCCGGCCGACGATCTGCAGGGCACGCCGGCGCCCACGAACGGCATCATCAACTACCCGCAACACATCGCCGTGCTGTGGACACGCAACCGCGGTGCCAACACCTGCACCGGGTGCCATGCCGATCCGGCCAAGCTCGACCTGCGCGCCACGACATCCGGCACAGGACGCCTGACCTCGTACGAGGAACTGCTGGTCGGCGACCCGGTCATCGACGCGGGCACCGGCTTGCCGCAGATCCAGATCCGCGATGGCGAACCCGAGGTCGTGCGCGGTGCGCCGCTGGTGGAGACCATGCCGGGCGGCAACGCGGTGGGCATGACGCGAGCCAGCCGGCTGGGCGAGATCCTGTTCGGTGAGGACATGAAGTCGAGCGCCGAAGCACGCACGACACACCCGAACCCGCCGAACACGGCGCCCAACCACGCCGCGATGCTCAGCAGGGCCGAACTGCGGCTGGTGTCGGAGTGGATGGACCTGGGCGGGCAATACTTCAACAACCCGTTCGACGGCGGCGTGCAGGCGGTGGCCCCGCTCAGCCAGGCGAGTTTCGAGGCGCAAGTGTTCCCGATCCTCAGCAGCACCTGTGCGGCGAGCTGCCACCAGGCCGGCGGGACGTCGTCGACGACCGCTCCCGGCACCTCGTTCCTCGGCAACCGCTTCGTGCTGACCGGCAGCGCCGATGGCGACTACGGTGTCACGTTGTCGATGATCTCCGACACCTGCAACCCGGCGTCCAACTTCCTGCTGATGCGGCCGTCGACCGTGCCGCACCCGTCGGGTGGCACCGCGGCCGTGCTGCCGGTGGGCAGCGCGGGCTACAACGCGATCGCCGCCTGGATACAAAGCGGCTGCACCGTGCAGACCGCCAACGCGAGGACCAAACAACGATGACGGACAGCACGCAGCGAACCCGGCGGTCCGCTGCGACGGTGCTTGGCACCGTCGCAGCGGCCGCTGCCTTTTTGGGCCTGCCCGGATGCGGGGGCAGCGGCAACCCGCTGGACAACCCGGGCACGTTGAGCAACCAGCCACTCAGCGGCAACCAGCGCCTGGCCTTCGCATACTTCCAGCGCTGTGTATTCCCGATCTTCAACGCACAGCTGCCGGTCACGATCAACGGCGTCACGTCGATCAACACCTGCGCGGCGTCGGGTTGCCACGACAACACCTCGGGCACCGGTGGCGCATTTCGTGTGATAGCCAACGCTCAGGTGGTGGACCTGACGAATCCGGCCAACACGCCTGACACCATACGTGCCAGCGACATGTACAAGAATTTCTACTCTGCTCAGGGCGAAGTCGTCTTCGGCTCGGCGCTGCAATCGCGGCTGCTGGCCAAGCCGATGGTCAACAACGTGCTGCACGGTGGTGGCGTGATCTTCGCCAGTGCCAGCGATGCGAATGCACGGCTGATCCAGTACTGGATCAACAACCCGGCACCGACCGGGCAGACCGAGTTCAGCTCGGCCACGTTCGGCATGTTCACCCCCGCCGACTCCAACACCGGGGCGTGCAACACGCAATGAGATCGCTTCTGGCCAGCGGAGCTCTGTGGTGCCGGGAGCTGATGCAGTCGACCACCCGGGGTCTGCGCATGGTGGCGCTGCTCGCTGTCCTGCTACCGGTCGTGCCGACTGCGCAGGCGGCCGACCCGGTCGAACGCCTGCGCGTCACCGATCCGTACATCGAGCTGCGCACCGGGCCCGGCCGCGGTTTCCCGATTCACCATGTCGCCGCGCGCGAGGAGTGGATCGCCGTCGAGTTGCGACATACCGACTGGTACAAGGTGCGCACCGACGCCGGCAAGGAAGGCTGGGTGCACCGCTCGCAGCTCGAGAGCACGTTCACCGAGGCCGGTGTGCCGAAGACCTTTCGCGACATCGCGCTCGACGACTACCTGGCGCGTCGCGTCCAGCTCGGTGCGGCGTGGGGCAAGTTCAAGACCGAGCCGATGCTGAAGATGTGGACCAGCTACAAGCTGTCCGAGACCCTCAGCGTCGAGGGCACCATCGGCCAGGTGCAGGGGGTGTTCTCCGGCACCAACATCTGGCACATCAACCTGATGTCCGAGCCGTGGTCCGACCTGCGGCTGTCGCCGTTCTTCGCCATCGGCGTGGGCAAGTTCAAGAATCTGCCGAACCAGACGCTGGTCAGCGCCATTCCGGTCGACGCCAAGCTGTCGAACGCATCGATCGGTCTGCGCTACTACCTGACGGACCGCTTCATCGTGCGCACCGACTACACGCTGTACACCGCCTTCATCGGCGACACGCGGACCGGCGAATACCGGGCCAAGACGATCGGCCTGTCCTTCTTCTTCTGACGATCACACCTATGCGCAGCACCCTCCATTCGATCGTTGCCGCCGCGGCGGCGCTGCTGCCCGCACTGGCTGCAGCGCAGGCCACGGCCACGCCGCCGGCACAACCCGGTGCGCCGACCCAACCGTCCAACGAGCAGGTGATCCAGCCGCAGGTCGAGCGCCGGCCGGTCAAGCTGCCCAAGCACCCGTCGAAGGACTTCGAGATCGGCCTGTACGCCGGCACCTATGCCGCGCAGAACTTCGGCAACAGCGTGGTCAGCGGCGTGCGCCTGGGCTACTACATCAGCGAAGACATCTTCGTTCAGGGCGTCTACGCACAGACAAAGGTCAGCGACGAGAACTTCCGCCGCATCCTGCCCAACGGCCTGTTTGCCAACCCGAAGGAAACGCTCAAGTACTACAACCTCTCGGCTGGCTACAACGTGCTGCCCGGCGAGGTGTTCTTCGGTCGCAACACCGCGTTCGCGTCGTCGCTCTACATCATCGGCGGCGTCGGCAGCACGAACTTCGTCGACAGCTCGAAGATCAACCGCCGCAGCCGGCAGACGCTGAACTACGGCGCCGGTCTGAAGGTGCTGTTCCTCGACCGCTTCTCGGCGCAGATCGACATGCGCCAGCACGTCTTCACGCTCGACATCCTCGGACGCAACGAGAGCACCAAGAATCTCGAGTGGACCGGCGGCTTGAGCTACTACTTCTGACCGCGACGCCACCACCATGAGCCCCGCCTTCCTGCACGTCTTCAAGCGCTTGCTGCGCACTGCCTTTCTGCTGATCGGCGCGGCCGCCGCGTCGGCCATCGCGGCACCGCTGGCACCTTCGAGCCCGGCGCCGGATTTCACGCTGCGCACGCTCGAGGGACAGAACCTGCGGCTGGGCGAGCAGCGCGGCCGCGTCGTGCTGGTCAACTTCTGGGCCACCTGGTGCGGCCCGTGCCGGCAAGAGATGCCGCACCTGAACAAGCTGTACGACAAGTACAAGTCGTCGGGCTTCATGTTGCTCGGCGTCAACGTCGACGAGGACACGCGCGTCGCCGCCGGCGTAGCCAGCAAACTGGGCGTGCACTTCCCGGTGCTGCCCGACAGCGACAAGCTCGTCAGCAAGCGGTACGACCTGAAGGCGATGCCCTCGACGGTGTTGATCGACCGCGATGGCCGCGTGCGATACGTGCACCGCGGTTACCAGAGCGGCTACGAGGACACCTACGACAAGCAGATCCGGGAGTTGCTCAAAGAATGAAGCCCGTGCCACGTCCCGTCATGGGTCGGCTCTTCGCCGCGCTGCTCGGCATCGCGCTGCTCGGCGGCTGCGCCGTGCCTGAGCCTTGGGTCAAGCCCTACGAGCGCGAGCGCCTGGCCGACCCGATCATGAGCCTGTCGCGAGAGTCGCTGTCGGGCAAGCACCGCGAGCACGTACGCGAAGTTCGCGAGGGTTCGCGAGGTGGCAACGGCGTCCAGGGAGGCGGCTGTGGCTGCAACTAGCTGGGTCGCCCGCGGCCTGCGGAGTCTTGCTCGTGGTCTGGCGTGGCTGCGACACGCTCGTGGCGCGCACCTGGCCGGCCCCGTGGCCGGGCTGGTCGGCGGTGCACTGCCAGCCGGTCCAGCGGGCGCGGTCACGTTGCCCGAAGATCGCGCCGAGGCGATGGTGCACCTGTACGACGGTGGCGGCGTCACGGCCTCCGGTCCGGCGCTGCTGGTGCGCAAGAGCCTGTTCGACAAGGTGTCCCTGTCGGGCAGCTACTACGTCGACATGGTCAGCAACGCGTCGATCGACGTCGTCACGACGGCGAGCCCGTTCCGCGAGAACCGTACCGAATACGGCCTCGGGCTCGACTATGCCTATCGCGATGCGCTGATCAACTTCTCGCTCACCAGCAGCAAGGAGCCCGACTACCAGGCCGACGGCGTGAGCCTCGACGTGTCGCAGGAGGTGTATGGCGGCATGACCACGCTGACGCTCGGTTTCTCGCGCGGCAACGACCATGTCGGCAAGAAGGGCGACCTCGGCTTCTTCGAACACGCCAAGCACTGGCGCTACCGGTTCGGCGCCACGCAGATCCTGACGCCGCGCTGGCTGGCCAGCCTGAACTTCGAGGCGGTGTCCGACGATGGTTTCCTCGGCAGCCCGTACCGCGTGGCGCGCGTCTTCGGTGCCGCTGTGCCCGAGCGCAACCCGCGCACCCGGTCGAGCCGCTCGGTCAAGCTGGCCTCGGTGGCCGAGGTGATGCCCCGCACGGCGCTGCAGGGCAGCTACCGCTACTTCTACGACACCTGGGACATCAAGGCGCACACGCTCGAGGGTGGCGCGAGCCGCTATGTCGGCGAGTCGTTCCTGATCGATGCGTACCTGCGCTACTACAAGCAGAGCCGGGCACTGTTCTACAGCGACGACGCACCCAACGAGACGACCTACATCTCGCGCAACCGGCAGCTGAGCGCCTTTCACAGCACCGCCGCCGGCGCCAAGGTGACCTATGTCTACAAGCAGGTGCCGGGCAAGTACGAAATCAAGGGCCACCTGAACTACGAGTTCATCCAGTTCAAGTTCGGCGAATTCACCGACCTTCGCACCGGCAAGCCGTACACGCACAACGCACACGTGTTGCAGTTGATGGCTACCGGCACATTCTGAGTCCGCACCGCACCCATTTTCGAGAGTGAGCGCAGCATGTTCGTTCAACGCCTGTCATCGCTGATCGCCGCCAGCCTGCTGCTGGCCCTGGCCCCGAGCACCTGGGGCGCCGACGCGCCTGCTGCACCGGCCGCCGCCGCATCGGCGCCGACCGCGGTGGCGTCCACCGTGCCGGCCACTGCGCCTGCTGCTGCGCCGGCCAGTCTGGACAACCGCATCCAGGACCTGAAGGGCGACGTCATCAAGCTGAACCGCGATCTGCTGGTGCTCGAGGAGGAGCTGCTGTTCCCCGCCAACACGCAGGTGGCGCTTTTCGTCTCGATGGACGTCGGCAAGCTGTTCGAGCTCGACTCCGTGCAGATCAAGCTGGATGACAAGGTGGTCAGCAACTACCTGTACACGCCCAACGAGGTGCAGGCGCTCCATCGCGGTGGCGTGCAGCGCGTCTATCTCGGCAACCTCAAGGCCGGCAGCCACGAGATCGTGGCCTTCTTCACCGGCAAGGGCCCGCACGACCGCGACTACAAGCGCGGCACGACGATCAAGTTCGACAAGGCCACCGACCCCAAGTACATCGAGCTGCGCATCAAGGATTCCACCGGCAAGCTGCAGCCTGAATTCGACGTCAAGGTCTGGCAGTGATGGTATCCCCCCCGAAGCGGCCTAGCGGCCGCCTCCTCCCCGGGATACCAGCGGACCGGCCAAGCCGGATCCGCGGTATCCGCTTGAATGTCTCGCGCTGGGTCACGGCCTTGGCGGCCTCCTGGAGCGTGTTGGCCGTCGGTGCTGGGGCCGCCGATGTCAAGCCCGGCGACGCCTACAAGGTGCGCCCGGTGCAGGAGCCGCACTACGGCGACACGCTGTTCCGCTTCTACCAGGACCAGTACTTCTCGGCCATCACGAGCTTGATGGTGTCGCAGCACTTCAACCGCGTGGCCCAGCATGCCGACGAGGCCGAGGTGCTGCGCGGCGGCATGCTGCTGTCGTACGGCATGCACCGCGAGGCCGGGCAGATCTTCGCCACGCTGATCGAGAAGGGCGCGCCGCCGCCGGTGCGCGATCGCGCGTGGTACTACCTGGCCAAGATTCGCTACCAGCGCGGCTTCATCGCCGAGGCGGAGGAGGCGATGGCGCGCATCGAGAACAACCTGCCCGGCGCGATGCAGGAAGACCGCGTGCTGCTGCAGGCACAGCTGTTGATGGCACGCGCCGACTATGCCGGCGCCGCCGCCGTGCTCGAGACCCTGGCCAAGAGCAGCAACGTCGGTGCCTATGCGCGCTACAACCTCGGCATCGCGTGGCTGCGCTCGGGCGACAGCGAGCGCGGCGCGAAAGCGCTCGACGAGATCGGCAAGACGCCGGCAGCCACCGAGGAATTCAAGGCCCTTCGCGACAAGGCCAACGTGGCGCTCGGCTTCGCCGCGCTGCAGGAGGAGAAACCCGAGGCCGCGCGCGGCTACCTCGAGCGCGTGCGACTGTCGAGCATGCTCGCCAACAAGGCATTGCTCGGCTTCGGCTGGGCCTCGTCCGCCCTCAGCGAGCACAAGAAGGCGCTGGTGCCGTGGCAGGAGCTGACCAGCGGCCAGCGCGACGACGGCGACGCCGCTGTGCTCGAGGCGCGCATGGCCGTGGCCTATGCGTATGCCGAACTCGGTGCACACGGCCAGGCGCTCGACAGCTACAAGGGCGCCATCGGCGCTTACGAGCGCGAGCACCTGTCGCTCAACGAATCCATCGCTGCCATTCGTGGCGGCAAGCTGCTGCAAGGCCTGGTCGACCGCAACCCCGGCGAGGAGATGGGTTGGTTCTGGACGATCGAGCAACTGCCCGAGCTGCCGCACGCGAGCCACTTGACGCAGGTGCTCGCGCAGCACGAATTCCAGGAAGCCTTCAAGAACTGGCGTGACCTGCGGTTCCTGGCGAAGAACCTGCAGGGCTGGTCCGAAGCGCTGTCGGTCTACAACGACATGCTCGCCAACCGCCGTCAGGCCTACGCGCAGCGCCTGCCCAAGGTGCGAGAGGCGGCGGGGCAGCTGGACGTGGCCGCGCTGGTCAAGCGCCGCGAGGCCGTCGCCGCCGAGCTGGCGAAGGCCGAGGCCGAACTCGATGGCGCCGCGTTGGCTGACGACGCGCGCCGTTCGCAGCTGGCGCGGCTCGACAGCATCCAGGACGTGCTCAAGCGCGCCGGCGCCGACCCCGAAGTGGCCGCTGCCGCTGAGCGCGTGCGCCGCGTTGCCGGCGCGCTGGCCTGGGAGCTTGCGCAGGTCCTGCCTGCGCGCCTGTGGGAGATGAAGAAGGCGCTGCGCACCATCGATGCCGAGTTGGCGCAGGCCCAGGGCCGCGGCCAGGCGCTTGTGCAGGCGCAGCGCGACGAGCCGGCGCGCCACGAGCAGTTCGCCGCGCGCATCGTCGCACTCGGCCAGCACATCCAGGCACTGATCCCGAAGGTAGCCGCGCTCACGAATGAACAGCAGGGCCAGGTGCAGGAACTCGCCGTGGCCGAGCTGCAACGCCAGCAGGAGCGGCTGGCGGCCTACACCACGCAGGCGCAGTTCGCCGTGGCCCAACTTTATGACCGCGCCGCGCTGGCGCGCAGCCCCGCCGATGCGAGCAAGTAGTCCGACCCTGATCGCGTTCGCGGTGGCGATCGTGCTGGCCGGCTGCGCCGGCAAGCGCACCGTGCCCGAGGACACCGCGCCGACGCTGAAGACGTTGTCGGGTCGCGAAGCCGAGGTGCCCGAGGACCAGGGCATCCAGGCCGACGTGGGCGACGCGATCGCCGCGTATCGCAAGTTCCTCGACACCTCGCCCAAGGCCGCGCAGCGCAACGAGGCGATGCGGCGCCTGGGTGACCTGTCGATGGACGAGGCCGACAACCGCCTCGCCAGCGGAAACGCGAATGCAGCCGACTACAAGGCCGCGATCGCGCGTTACCAGGACTACTTGAAGACCTATCCGAAAGACCCTGGCAACGATCGCGTGCTGTACCAGCTCGCACGTGCGCATGAGCAGGGCGGCGAGCTCGAGATCGCGCTGAAGACGCTCGACCGCCTGGTGGCCGAGTACCCGAAGACACACTACTTCGACGAGGCGCAGTTCCGCCGTGGCGAGCTGCTGTTCACCACCCGCGATTACGCCAAGGCCGAGAAAGCCTTTGCGCTGGTGATGCAGGGCGACTCGGCCAACCCGTACCGCGAACGCTCGCTCTACATGCACGGCTGGTCGCTGTTCAAGCAGGGCCGGCTCGAGGACGGGTTGCAGTCGTTCTTCGGCGTGCTCGACCGCAAGCTGGCCGGCAAGCGCGACCCCGGCGGCGAACTCGACGCGATCCCCGGTCTCACGCGCGGCGACCGCGAGCTGGTGGAAGACACCTTCCGCGTCGCCAGTCTGAGCCTGCAGAACCTGCAGGGTGCCGAGAGCATCGCGCCGCTGATCAACAGCGACGAGCGACGCTCGTACGAGTTCCGTGTCTACCAGCAGCTCGGCGAGCTGTACCTCAGGCAGGATCGCATCAAGGATGCAGCCGACACCTTCGGTGCCTTCGCCCGACGCCAGCCGCTGCACGAGCAGGCGCCGCTGCTGCAGGCGCGCGTGATCGAGATCTACCAGCAGACGGGCTTTGCCACGCTGGCGCTCGATGCGAAGAAGGACTACGTCTCTCGTTATGGCATCGCGAGCGACTTCCGTAAGGCCAACCCGGAGGGCTGGGAGAAGGCGCAGCCCCTGGTGAAGACCCACCTCACCGAACTCGCGCGTCACTACCACGCGACGGCGCAGAAGAGCAAGGCGAGCGCCGACTACCAGGAAGCCGTGCGCTGGTACCGCGCCTACATTGCGTCGTTCCCGAAGGACCCCGATACGGCGCAGAACAACTTCCTGCTGGCCGAGCTGCTGTTCGAGGACAAGCGCCTCGCCGAGGCCGCGCTCGAGTACGAGAAAGCGGCCTACGACTACCCCGTTCACGCCAAGAGTGCCGACGCGGGTTATGCCGCCTTGCTGGCCTACGCCGGCCAAGAGAGGCAGGTGGCCGCCGGTGAGCTGCCCAAGCTGCAGCGCGCCGGCGTCGAGAGTGCGCTGCGCTTTGCCAAGGCCTTCCCGGCCGACACCCGCAACGGCCTCGTGCTGAGCAACGCCGCTGAGAAGCTCTACGCGCTCGGCGACGGCGAGCGGGCGGGTCAGATTGCCCGCCAGGTGCTGGCGCTCAATCCGCCGGCCGAGGCCGCGCAACGCCGTGTGGCATGGACGGTGGCCTCACACACCGCCTTCGAGCGCGGCGCCTTCGCCGAGGCCGAGAAGGGCTATGCCGAGGTGATCGCGCTGACGCCGGAGAGGGACGCGCGCCGCAATGAGCTCGTCGAGCGTCTGGCGGCATCGGTCTACAAGCAGGGCGAGAAGGCCCGGGCCGACGGCAACCTGCGCGAGGCGGTGGGCCATTTCGACCGCGTGGCCGTGGTGGCGCCGACGTCGAGCGTACGCACCAATGCGCAATTCGATGCTGCCGCCGGCCTGATCGCGTTGAAGGACTGGGACCAGGCTGCGCGATCGCTCGAGGCCTTCCGCCAGCAACACCCGAACCATCCGCTGGCGGCCGAGGTCGGCGCCAAGCTGTCGGTGGCCTATCTCGAGAAGGGCAACTGGTCGCAGGCCGCCGGCGAGTTCGAACGTCTGGCCGCCAGCAGCAAGGACGAGAAGATCGCGCGCGGTGCGCTGTGGCAGGCCGCCGAGCTGCACGAGAAGGCCAATGCGCGGCCCGCGGCCGCCAAGGCCTACGAGCGCTACCTGAAGCTCTACCCGGACCCGCTGCAGACCAACCTCGAGGCGCGCTACCGGCTTGCGCAGATGGCCAAGGCCGACGGCAACGTCACTCGCGAACAGGCGCTGATGCGCGAGATCTACCGCGCCGACCAGACCGGCGGCGCCGCGCGCACCGACCGCACGCGCCATCTCGGTGCACTCGGCGCGCTCGTCATGGCCGAGCCGGCCCTGGAAGCGTATCGAAAGGTAGCGCTGGTCGAGCCGCTGGCGAAGAACCTCAAACTCAAGAAGACCAAGATGGAAGAGGTGTTGAAGGCTTATGCCGTGGCCTCGCAGTACGGCGTGGCCGAGGTCACGACGGCTGCGACTTATCACACTGCCGCGGTCTACCACGACTTCGGCAAGGCTATGCTCGCCTCGCAACGACCGAAGAAGCTCTCCAAGGTCGAGCTCGAGCAGTACAACGTGCTGCTCGAGGAGCAGGCCTTCCCATTCGAGGAGAAGGCGACCGAACTGCACGAGATGAACGCCAGGCGCACCACCTCCGGCATCTACGACAAATGGGTGAAGGAAAGCTTTGCCGCATTGGCCTCGTTGAGGCCCGTGCGTTATGGCAAGGCCGAACGCAGTGAGGGCGTGGTCGATGCGATCCGCTGATGTCTCGATGGCACGCCTGGCGCCGCTGCTGGCGGCGCTGGTGTTCGCCGGCTGCGCGTCGATCGCCGAGCCGATGCAGTACATGCGCGACTCCGTGGCCAAGGTCGGCGAGGCGCTGACGCCGGCATCGGCCGCGTCGGCGCCCGAACCCGCACGCGCGGCGACGGCGCCTTCGCCCGCTGCCAGCGCCACTGCGGCGGCCGCGGTGATCGTGCCGATGGTCGTGGAGGCGCCGGTCGATGCCCAGGCCCAGGCCGCGTTCGATCAGGCCCGCCGGGCGCTGCGCGCCGGCCGCATTGACGACGCCGAGCGGGGCTTCCGCGCGTTGGCCGACAAGCACCCGGAGCTCGGCGGCGCCCAGGCCAACCTCGGGATCATCTACCGCCAGCAGGGCAAGCTGCCCGAGGCGGTTGCGGCGATGGAGAAGGCCGTCAAGAGCAGCCCGAATCAACCGGTGTTCCACAACCAGCTCGGCATCACGTACCGCCATGCCGGCCAGTTCACCAAGGCGAAGGACGCCTATGAACGCGCGATCTCGCTCGATCCCAACTACGCCGCGCCACACCTCAACCTCGGCATCCTGAGCGACCTGTACCTGCGCGACAACCAGCGCGCGCTCGAGATGTACACGCGCTACCTCGTGCTGTCACCCAGCGGCGACGCGACAGTCAACAAGTGGCTGGCCGAGATCAAGAACCGCAAGCCCGACCAGGCCCTCGTCAGCTTGAAGGAGCGTGAATGAAACCGCTGGTGACTGTGTTTTTCGCCATCAGCGTGACTGGTGCCACGTCCGCGTTCGCGCAGGACCGCGCGGACATCGATCGCACGCAGATCATTGGCAATCGCGAACTGCCGAAGGTGCTCTACATCGTGCCGTGGAAGAAGCCACTGCCCGGGGACCTCTCCGGCAAGCCGCTGGGCAGCGTGCTTGACGAGGCGCTGGGCCCGGTGGATCGAGATGTGTTTCGCCGTCAGGTGCGCTACGACGGTCTGACGCGTGTGCAGCCCGAAGCTGCGAAGTGATTTGAATCGACAAGGTCTGCAGACAGGAGATTGATTGATGAGTGCGTTCGATACCGCGGTGAAGTTCTTCCAGGACAGCGGCCTGTTCATCTACCCGAGCATCCTGATCATGGCGCTCGGCCTGGCCATCGCCATCGAGCGATTCGTCTTCCTGAACCGCGCGCGCAGCGAGAACCGCAAGCTGTGGGAGCAGATGCTGCCGATGCTGCAAAACGGCAAGTTCAAGGAGGCGCACCACGTGTCGGCGAAGTCCGACGCCGCGATCGGCAAGATCGTGTCCAACGGCCTGCAGCGCATGCAGAGCCCCGGCCGGCGCGAGGACCTCGACGCCGCGATGGAAGAGGGCATGATGGAGATCGTGCCGCGCCTGGAGAAGCGCACGCATTACATCGCCACGTTCGCCAACGTGATCACCCTGGTCGGCCTGCTGGGCACCATCATCGGCCTGATCAAGGGCTTCACCGCCGTCGCGCAGGTCAACCCGGCCGAGAAGGCCGAGATGCTGTCGGCGTCGATCTCGATCGCGATGAACAACACCGCCTTCGCGCTGATGGTGGCGATCCCGTTCCTGCTGATCCATGCCTTCCTGCAGGCCCGCACGGCCGAGATCGTCGACGGCCTGGAGGCCGCCAAGATCAGCTTCCTGAACCTGGTGCAGCGCATCAAGGCCGAAGCCGCTCCCGCCCGCTGATAGCGGCCTGACGCGTTCCACCGGAGTTCGCTAAGACATGCGAGTCAGACGCCTGCGCAAGGAAGTCGCCGCGCTGGAAGTCACCGCGTTCATCAACCTGATCGTGGTGCTGGTGCCGTTCCTGCTGTCGACAGCGGTGTTCACCCGCCTGACGGTGGTGGACCTGGCGCTGCCGGCCCAATCCCAGAACAAGCTCGAGCAACTGAAGGGCAACGACCTCAAGCTCGAGGTCGTGATCCGCAAGGAGGCCCTGGAGGTCGGTGACCGCATCGGCGGACTGATCCAGCGCATCGACAGCAAGGAAGGCCACCACGACGTGAAGGCCCTGTCGGCACTGATGCAGCAGATCAAGCAGCGTTTCCCCGACACCAGGACGGCGACCATCCTGTCCGAGCCCGATACCTCGTACGAGGCGCTGGTGCACGTGATGGATGCGGTGCGCTCGGGCCGCAGCGCCAATGGCGGCACGAAGCTCGTGCGCGTCGAGCTGTTCCCTGACGTGTCGGTGGGCGATGCGCCGTTGCTGCGCATCGCGAAGGTGGGTGCGCCATGATGCTCACGCCGCTGCAGAAGCGCGCCGCCCGCAAGGAGCGCAACAAGCAACAGCTCGACCTGAACCTGGTGTCGCTGATCGACATCTTCACGATCCTGATCTTCTTCCTGTTGTCCAGCGCCACCGAGGTGGAGACGCTGCCGAGCTTCAAGGCCGTGAAGCTGCCGGAGTCGAACGCCGAGGCCCAGCCGAAGGAAACCATCGTGGTCACCGTCAGCGGCGCCGAGATCATCGTCGACGGCCGCAAGGTGGCCGACGTGGCCGACGTGATGCGCAGCGACGCCGACGTGATCGCGCCGTTGCAGGCCGAGCTCGAGCTGCTGGCCAAGCGTCAGGTGATCCGCAAGGAAAACAAGGCCTCGCAGACCGCCGTCACGATCATGGGCGACAAGGACATCCCCTACAAGCTGTTGCGCAAAGTGATGGTCACCAGCGCACGGGCCAACTTCACCGACGTGTCGTTCGCGGTGCGGCAGAGGCTCGAAGCATGAGCGCAGCGATGGCCATTTCCTTCCGCGGCTCGGTATTGCCGTGGGCGCTGTCGCCCGAGGATGAAGCGCGCTTCAAGCGCATCCGCAACATCGTGCTGATCGTCAGCGCGATCCTGTGCCTGCTGTTCCTGCTGCTGCCGCGGCCCAAGGAAGACCGCACGCAGATCGCCGACCTGCCGCCGCAGCTGGCCAAGATCGTGCTGGAGCGCGAGACGGCACCACCGCCGCCGCCTCCGCCTGCCAAGATCGAGAAGAAGGCCGAGGAGCAGCTTGCCAACGCGCATCCCAAGAAGCCCGACGATCCGAAACCCGAGACGGTGAAGAACCCGGTGCCCGAGGCGCGCAATCCGTTGCCCAACAAGCCGCCGGGCGAGATCGAAGGCGCGCGTCGCAAGGCGGCCGGCGTCGGTCTGCTCGCGATGAAGGACCAGATCGCCGAGATCCGCGGCGCGCCGGTCGCCGTGCAGCTGAACCAGGACATCAAGCCCGGCGCCGGTGTCGGCGCTGGCAAGGGGCCGGGCGTCGGCGCCGGTGACGAGCAGGGCATTCCCGTGCGGGCGTTGATCACCAGCAACGCCACCAATGGCTCCGGCGGCATCAACACCGCGGCCTTCAGCCGCAACACCGGTGGCGGCGGCCTCGCTGGCCGGGCCACCACGCTGGTCGAAGGTGTGGCCGGCGGCGGCGGTGGTGGCGGCGCCGGCGGCGGTGGCGTGCGCGGCGACGGTACCGGATCCGGCGCCGGCAAGGGCGGCACGCTGGCGCGCAGCGGCAGCGGCAAGGCGTCGCGCTCGATCGAGGAGATCAAGCTCGTCTTCGAGCGCAACAAGGGCGCGATCTACGCGATCTACAACCGTGCGCTGCGCGAGGATCCTTCGCTGCAGGGCAAGGTGGTGCTGGAGCTGAAGATCGCACCGTCGGGCCAGGTGACCGACCTGCGTGTGGTCTCCAGCGAACTCAAGGCCAAGGAGCTCGAGGCCAAGCTGCTCGCGCGCATCCGTCAATTCGACTTCGGCTCGAAGGACGTGGAGCTGATGGTTGTCTCCTGGCCGGTGGACTTCCTGCCCTCATAGCGAGCCACGGACCGGCTTTCTGCAGCGGCGCTTCGGGCGCCGCTGTCGTTTCAGCTTGAGTGCGCGACGTGCCGCCGCGGCAGCACGCGCCGCGCGAGCGTCACCACGACGAGCACGACCGCGCCCGCGGCGATGCCGACGCCCGCATCGGCCAGCAGCGGCCACAGCGCGCCGGACACGCTGCCCAGCCTTTGCGACACGGCTTCGATGGCGTGGTGCAGCGCGGGCACGCCGTGCACCAGGATGCCTCCGCCGACGAGAAACATCGCGGCGGTGCCGGCGATCGAAAGACCTTTCATCAGCCATGGCGCCGCGCGCAGGATGGCGCGGCCGAACGCGGGGCGCCATCGCGCTCCTGGCTGGCGTTCGCCGAGCTGGCACCAGAACGCGCCGAGATCGTCGAGTTTCACGATGCCGGCCACTAGGCCGTAGACGCCGGCCGTCATCAGCAGGGCAATGCCGGTCAGCACGGCCACCTGTGTGCCGAACGGCGACGTCGCCACCGTGCCGAGCGTGATCGCGATGATCTCGGCCGACAGGATGAAGTCCGTGCGCACCGCGCCCTTGACCTTGTCGCGTTCGAAGGCCCGCAGGTCGGTCGCGGGGTCGGCCATCGCCTGCACCAGCCGTTCATGCGCTCGGTCGTCGTCCTGCCGGCTGTGCAGCGCGCGGTGGGCGAGTTTCTCGAACCCCTCGAAGCACAGGAAGGCGCCGCCGACCATCAGCAGCGGTGTGACCGCCCAGGGCGCCCACGCGCTGATCGCCAGCGCCAGCGGCACCAGGATCGCCTTGTTGACCAGCGAACCCTTGGCCACCGCCCACACCACCGGCAGTTCGCGATCGGCCTGCACACCGGTGACCTGCTGCGCGTTGAGCGCCAGGTCGTCGCCGAGCACGCCAGCGGTCTTCTTCGCGGCGACCTTGGTCAGCAGCGCCACGTCGTCGAGGACGCTGGCGATGTCGTCGATCAGGGCGAGCAGGCTGGTGGCCATTGGGCATCTTTCGGCAAGCTGCGGTCCAGGCGGACCGTCAGGCCGAGATTGCCACAAGCCGTTCAGGCGCCGGCAGCGCGCCCCGGACGCGCGCCCCCGCGCGCAATCAGGAGCCGGCGGGCGGCGCCGACTCGCGCAGGAAGATCTCGACGCGCCTGTTCTGCGCGCGGCCGGTTTGCGCATCGTTCGACGCCACCGGCTCGCGCGACCCGCGGCCTTCGGTGACGATACGCAGCGGGCTCACGCCCTTCGAGGTCAGGTAGTTGCGCACCGACTCGGCCCGTGCCACCGACAGCGGGTAGTTGATCGCGTCACTGCCGGTGCTGTCGGTGTGGCCGACCACGCGCACCACCATCGACGGATCGAGCCCGCGCGTGAATTCATCGAGCACCGGCCGCATGACCGTGCGGATCTCGGAGCGGCCGACGTCGAACGAGAAGTCGCTCGGCACGTTGACCTTCAGCTCGTTGTTCTCGGTACGGCCGACGCCGATGCCGGTGCCCTGCGTCGCCTTCTCCATGGCCGCGCGCTTTTCTTCCATGCGCTTGGACCACAGATTGCCGGCCACCGCACCGACGGCACCGCCGAGCACGGCACCCTTGCCAGCGCTGCCGCTGGTGACCGAGCCGATCGCCGCGCCGGCCACCGCGCCGATGGCCGCGCCTTGTGCCGTGCCCTGCTGGCGCTCCGACATGTTCTGGCAGGCGCCGAGCAGCAGCAGGCTGGCCGCCGTCACGCCCAGCACCAGGCGCCGCGGACGAGGGATTCGATCTGAGACAGCGGATCGCATCGGCAGTGCCTTCCCGGTGCGTCAAGCCTTGTGCAGAGCGCCCTGGTCGATGCGCACCCGATCACCGACCTTCAATCCGTCGAGCTGCGTGGGCTCGAAGGTTCTAGTGTCGCCGTTATCGAGATGCACCTTGACCCGGTAGCCGATCACCTTGCGGTTCTGCGACTTTTCGATCTGGTGCCCGGCGACTGCGCCACCGACAGCGCCGACGACAGTCATCGCCTTTCTGCCGTCACCCTTGCCAAACTGATGTCCGACCACGCCGCCCAGCAGGCCGCCGACCACGGCGCCGGCCCCGCTCGGGGCGGCCTCGGTGAGGGTTTCGATCTCCTGCACCGCGCCGAGATTGGCGCTGGCCACGGCCACTGGCTTGGCCACCGCAGCGGCCTCGGCCACCGGCATCTTGTCGGCGACCGGCTGGCGCACCGCGGCCTTGGCCTGCGTATGCACGGGCGCCGGTTTCGGCGCCGGCTTGGCCACCGGCGCGGGAGCCGGCTGCGGCGCCGCCTGCGGTGCCGGCGCGGCCTGTGGCACCGGTGTCGCCGCCGGTGCCGGCTCGGCTACTGCAACCACCGGCGCGGCGGCCACCGGGGCCTTGGCGGCCGTGCTGCCATCCTGCGGACCGCAGGCGCTCAGGCTGGCGCCCAGGCCCGCAAGCAACAGCGGGGTGGCCCACAGCAGGGGGTGATTCGTCGTCTTCATCGCGTACTCCTGTTTGAAATCCTGTGCCCGAACGGCTTGCCGGGCGACGTCGTTCGACACCTTACGGCAGCGGCGGGCGCGTGGTGTTTCGTGTGGTGTCGGCTGCGCACGACTGCACGAAATGCCCCTGGGTTTTGCCGCAATGCGTGTCGAGGCGCCGCGTGCTCGAATGCGTCCCCACACCATGAGCACGAGGAGAGCCCACATGTCTGCAGCAACGAATCGGCGCGGATTTCTGTTGACGGGCGGTGCGCTGGCCGCGGCGGGGCTGGGCAATCCTGCACAGGCAGCAATGGGACCGAACGACAAGTTCGATCTGCTGGTGCGCAACGCCAACGTGCTCGATCCGAGCCAGAAGCTCTCGGGCAAACGCGATATCGGCATCCGTTACGGCCAGATAGAAGCGATGGAGCCGAGTCTTGCGCCCGAGCGCGCCAACCGCGTGCTCGATGCCGCGGGCAAGCTGGTGACGCCGGGCCTGATCGACCTGCATGCGCACACCTATCCGTACGGTTCGGCGATCGGCATCCCGGCCGACGAGCTGGTGGCGCACCAGTGCACCACCACGGTCGTGTCGGCCGGCGACGCGGGCGCCAACAACATCGCGGCCTTCCGTCGCTTCATCGTGCCCGGCACCCGTACCCGGCAGTACGCGTTCGTGCACATCGCGGTCGGTGGCCTGGTCGGCTTTCCGGTGCCCGAGTTGTTCAACATCGACTATGCGCAGCCGGCGATGGCCGCACGTGCGGTGGCCGAGAACGCCGACCTGGTGCTCGGCGTCAAGGTGCGCATGAGCGAGAACGTGATCGCGCGCCACGGCATCGAGCCGCTCAAACGCGCCGTCGCCGCCTGCGAGCAGTCGGGCGTGCCGGCCAAGGTGATGTGCCATATCGGCGGCGTCGCCACCGGCGACCTGATGTCGCAGATCCTCGACACGCTGCGCGCGGGGGACATCCTCACGCACTGCTTCTCTGGCGCGCTGAACGACGCCAACCAGGGGACCAACATCGTCCAGAACGGCAAGCTGCTGCCGGCGGCGCTGGCCGCCAAGCAGCGCGGCGTCATCTTCGACATCGGCCACGGCGGCGGCAGTTTCGACTTCACGGTCGCCGAGGCGGCGATGGCGCAGGGCTGCATGCCCGACACGATCTCTTCGGACATCCACGTGTTCTCCGGCAACTCGCCCGGCATGCCGTACCTGCCGTGGGTGATGAGCAAGTTCCTGACGCTCGGCTTCACGCTCGAGCAGGTGGTCGGCATGGCCACCATGGTGCCGGCCCGCATCATCGGTCGCGTGCCCAAGCTCGGCACGCTGCAGATCGGCGCGCCGGCCGACCTGTCGATGTTCGACGTGGTCGACGGCCCGGTGTCGTTCGTCGATACGCGCAACAACAAGCGCGACGGCAAGACCTACCTGCGGCCGGCCGGCACGGTGATGGCGGGCGTGGCCTACGGCCGGCCCTACCAGTCGCCGTTCAGTTCCCGCTGAGCCCCTCGCCGAGGAACGCGCGCCGGATCTCGGCGCGCGACATGATCGCCTCGGGTGCGCCCTCGGCGACGATGCGTCCCTCCTCCAGCACGTAGACCCGCTGCGCAATCTGCAGCGCCGTGGCCACGTTCTGCTCGACCAGCAGAATCGTCATGCCGCCGGCCGCAATGCGTTCGATGGCGGAGAACATGTCGCGCACCACCAGCGGCGACAGGCCCAGCGAGGGCTCGTCCAGCAGCAGCAGCTTGGGCCGCGCCATCAACGCGCGCGCGATCGCCACCATCTGCTGCTGCCCGCCCGACAAGGCCGCGGCCGGCGCGTGCAGCTTCTCCTTCAGCACCGGGAACAGCGCGATCACCTGCTCGAGCGACTGCGCCCGCTGCGCGCGCGCGGCCGGCAGCAGGCTGCCGACCTCGAGGTTTTCCAGTACCGTCATGGCGCCGAACAGGCGCCGACCCTCGGGCACCAGTGCGATGCCTTGGGCGCAGAAGCGGTGCGGTGGCAGCCGCGTGATGTCGCGGCCTTCGAGTTCGATGCGCCCGCCTTGCGCGGGCAGCAGGCCGGCGATGGCGTTGATCAGCGTGGTCTTGCCCGCGCTGTTGGGGCCCACCACGCTCAGCAGCTCGCCGGCGCGCACCTCGAGCGACACGCCCCATAGCGCGCGCGCGGCGCCGTAGGCCACATCGAGGTCAACCAGGCGCAGCATGGGCGGGGTTCTCCAACGGCGGCGTCAGGCCGGCGCCGGTGCCGAGGTAGGCCGACATCACCTCGGGCCTTCGCATCACCTCGGCCGGCGCGCCTTCGGCCAGCAGCAGGCCGTGGTTGAGCACCACGATGCGGTCGGCCAGCGCCATCACCGCGCGCATCACGTGCTCGACGAACACCACCGTCGTGCCGGCATCGCGGATGCGGCGCACCAGCGCCACCGCCTCGTCGATCTCGGCCGGGTTCAGGCCGCACAGCACCTCGTCGAGCAGCACCAGCCGCGGCCGCGCCGCAAGTGCGCGAGCCAGTTCGAGGAACTTGCGCTGATGCAGGTTCAGCTCGTCGGGCAGCGCGTCGGCCTTGGCTGCGAGTCCGGCGAATGCGAGCCAGTGGCCGGCCTCGCGGCGCGCCTGCGCGGCCGGCAACGCCGCGCTGCCGAACATCGCCGCCGCCGCCACGTTGTCGCGCACGCTCAGATGCACGAACGGCCGCGGGATCTGGTACGTGCGTGCGATGCCCGAACGCGCGATGCGGTGTGCCGGCAGCTGCGCGATCTCGCGACCCTCGAACTGCACCGCGCCGGCGGTGGCCGGGTAGTGGCCGCTGATGACGTTGATGAGGGTCGACTTGCCCGATCCATTCGGTCCGAGCAGCCCGAGGATCTCGCCGCGGCGCACCTGCACGTCCACGCCGGACAGGGCCTGCACACCGTAGAACGAGCGCGCCACGTTGCGCGCATGCAGCAGCACGTCGCCGGGTGTGCCGGCAGTCGTCGCATGGGGCGCTGCGCCCGGCACCGCGGCGGCATGCGGCACAGCGGCGGCAGGGCTTCCGGTCGCCGCGACGCGCGGGCGGCGCTGCCGCAACAGTCGCGGCACGATGCCGTCGGGCATGAACAGTATCGACGCAATCAGCACCGCACCGGTGGTCGCCTTGCCGGCGAGTGCGAGGTCTCCCTTGGTGAAGGCGTAGAGCAGCCCGGTGATCACCGTCGCGCCGACGGCCGGTCCGGCCCAGTGGCGAGTGCCGCCGAGCACGCTCATCAGCACCACCGTGAGCGGCACCGAGATCGAGAACACCTCGGCGGTAGTGACGTAGGAGATGAAGAGGGCGTGGATGCCGCCGGCCAGGCCGGCCAGCGCACACGAGATCGCCAGCGCGATCAGCTTGTAGCGGAAGGTCGGCACGCCCATCACCTCGGCTGCGTCCTCGTCGTCGTGGATCGCGAACAGCCCGACGCCGAGCCGTGAGTACTGCACCGCATAGGCGATGACCAACGCCGCCGTCGCGCCGGCGAGTGCGAGCAGGTAGAACGTGCCCGGCTGCGTCGGCGCGATCTTCGGTATCGGCACCCCGCTCAGGTAGATGCCCGGCCCGCCGTCGATCGGCGTGTTCAGCACGACCGTCGCCAGCACGAAGGTTACCGCCAGCGTGAGCAGTGCGAACAGTTCGCCGCGCACCGAACGTACGCGGAACACCACCGCGCCGAGCGCCACGCCCAGCAGCGCCGCCAACCCGGCGGCGACCGGCAGCGTGGCCAGGAACGGCCAGTCGAACTTGGCCGTCAGCACCGCGCTCGTGTAGACGCCGGTGCCGAAGTACGCGCCGTGCCCGAACGAGAAGTAACCCGAGTAGCCCGACAGGATGTTCCAGCTCGTGGCGAGGATGATCCAGTGCAGCACCAGGTAGAGGATCGACTCGTAGAACGCCGGCAGCCCGAGCAGCGGCTCCAGCGCCAGCACGCCGGCACCGGCCAGCAGCACGAGGACCACGCGCGGGTTCATCGTGGCTCCGCGCGCGTCACAGCCGGCCCGGCCGCACGAGCAGCAACAGGATGAGCAGCGTGAACGAGACGATGGGCGCCCACGACGGCGCGGTGATCGCCATCGTCAGTGCCTCGCTGACACCGATGATGATGCCGGCCACCAGCGGCCCTACCGGGCTGCCGAGCCCGCCCATCATCACGGCAGCGAACACCACGCCGACCCAGGCGTAGATCTGCGACGGCGCGAGCGTGAAGCTCAGGCTCAGGCAGACGCCGGCCACGCCGGCAAGGGCTGCGCACGTGCCGGCCAGCAGCATCGAGAGCCGCTGCTGGTCGACGCCGAAGGCGGCGGCGATCGGTGCGTCCTGGGCGGCGGCCCGCATGGCCTTGCCGAGGTCGGTGCCGCGCAGCACGCCCCACAGCGCAAACGTGGCCGCCAGCGCAACGAACAGCGTGATCAGCTCGGGCAGCGGCACGAACAGCTCGCCGAGCTTGAACTTCACGTCGCCGTGACGCCACTCCAGGCGGCGGAAGTCGGCGCTCCAGACGGCCTGGATGGTGGCCTCGATGATCGCGGTGAGGCCGAAGGTGACGAGCAGCGTGTTGAGCGCCGAGACGTTGAAGCGCGTGATCACCGCATGCAACGCCATGCCGGCAGCGAAGAACAGCGGCACGATCACCGCCAGCGTGAGCAGCGGGTCGATGCCGGTGCTGGCGTTGATCTGGTAGGCGATGTAGGCGCCGCCGAAGACGAATCCGAAGTGCGCCAGGTTGATCGTGCGCAGCAGCCCCCAGCTGAGTCCCAGGCCGAGGCCGATCAGCCCGTACAACGAACCGACGAACAGCCCCGACAGGGCCGACTGCGCGAGCAGGTTCGCGCTGGGCCAGCTCATTGGTGCACCCTACGCGCTGCGCGCGGTCCCGCCGAGCGGGAGCATGCGCCCTCCGGGCGGCCGCGCGGGCTCATCGCGGCCCCCCGCGCCGCCGCCGCAAGCTCACTTGACGATCAGCTTGGCGCCGGGCGCCGCCACCTCCGGCGGATAGACCACCAGCCACTTGCCGTTTTGCACCTGCTTCACGCGCATCAGGTCGTCACCGTAGTTGCTCGGCCCGTCGAAGCGCAACTTGCCCTGAATGGTGTCGACCTTGTTGGCCTTCAGCCAGTCGGCCATCTTCTTGTCGTCGAGGCTCTTGGTGCCGTTGACGGCGGCCTCGAGCAGCTGCCACGCGGTGTACGACGCCGCGGCCTGCACCTCCACCGCGGTCTCCGGCAGGTTGGCCTTGGTGGCGCGCTCGGTGTACACCTTGGTGAACTCGGCCGCCACGGGGTTGTTGGTGAACGGCGGGTGATCCTCGAAGATCGACACCGACAGCGCGCCGTTGGCCTCGGGCGCCTTCACCATCGGGCCCGGCGCCGGGTAGAGGTGGAAGTGCAGCGGCGGCGCATAGTCGATCTTCTTCATCGCATCGAGCAGCAGGTTGCCGTCGAGGCCGATCGCGCCGACCCACACGAAATCGGGCTTGGCGTCCTTCACCCGAGCGGCGATTGGGCCGAAGTCGCGGTTGCCGAACTCCCACTCGAGGAACAGCACCTCCTGCACGCCGCGCTTCTTGAACACCTCGCGCGCGCCGAGCGACATGAAGTGGATCGACGGGAACTTGCTGGTCACGATGGCCACCGTCTTCGGTGCCTTGCCGGCCGCGCCGAGCGCGTTGAGCACGGTGGTGGGTACCGTGGTGCCCGGGTCGGAGCCCAGCGACCAGGCCGGAAACTGCCGCTCGTACTTGGCGAGCGACGGGATGCCGAAGGTGTGGTGGATCAGGATCTTGTCGTAGCGCTGTGCCACGCCCATCGCCGACAGGATGGCGCCGGTGGCGTACGGGCCCATCAGCAGGTCGACCTTGTCGGCGGTGACGAGCTGCTCGTACAGCGTGCGCGCCACGTCGGGCTTGGACTGATCGTCCTTGACGATCCACTCGACTTGCCGGCCGAGCAGGCCGCCACGCTTGTTGAGCTGCTCGACGTAGATCTCGCCGACGAGCTTGTGGATCTGCGCGGTGGCCGACAACGGCCCGGTCAGCGCCAACGTGCTGCCGATGCGCACCGGATTCTGCGCACTCGCGCTGCCGATGGCGGCGAGCAGGCCGAGCGCCGCGATGATGCGGGGCAGCCAGGACGAGAAGAGGCGCATGGTGTTCTCCATCGGTCAGATTGAACGCGACGGACAGGTTATCAAGCGAGCGGCGCGTTCACGTCGGGTTTTGCCCTGTGTGCGACGCCTCGTCGCGGCCATCGGGCGGCATTGGGGTCAACCCGGGTTGGCCTCGCGCGGCCGCGGCCGCGCGCCTACACTGAATGCGCCCTCGCAACCCCCGGAAAGAGCAAGTCCCATGGCGACGCACACAGGCTCTGCCGCCACCCGCCGGTCCGGCGTGGTGGGCGTGCACTCGATCGATCGCTTCGTTTTCACGGTGCCCGACCTGGGCGTGGCAGAGAAGTTCTACAAGACTTTCGGGCTCGACGTGCGCCGCAGCGGCCAGCGGCTGGATCTGCACACGTTCGGCCATCCGCACTGCTGGGGCTCGGTGGTCGAGGCCGGCAAGACGAAGAAGTTGCAGTACGTGAGTTACGGCGTCTTCGCTGACGACCTGCCGGCTTTCGCCGAGCGCGTGCAGCGGCTCAAGCTGGGCTGCGAGCCACATGCGCTGGCGGTGGATGCGGGCGGCGTGTGGCTGCGCAACCCCGACGGCGTGGCTGTGCAGCTGCGCGTGGCCGACAAGAGCTCGCCGGCGCAGAAGTCGGCCCACACCGTCTTCCCGGTGGTGGCGCCCGGTGCGGGCGCGTCGCCGGGCCGCAGCAAGGTGGCGCCGGTCCATCCGCGGCGCCTGAGCCACCTGCTGATGTTCACGCCCGACGTGACGCGCATGATCGCCTTCTGCCGCGACGTGCTGGGCATGCGGCTGTCCGATCACAGCGGCGACGGCATCGCCTTCATGCACGGCGTGCACGCGAGCGACCACCACCTGGTGGCTTTCGCCAAGTCGCATGCGCCGGGCCTGCACCACTCGAGCTGGGACGTCGGCAGCGTCCACGAGGTGGGGCTCGGCTCCGAGCAGATGCGCCTTGCCGGCTACGCGCGCGGCTGGGGCGTGGGCCGCCACGTGCTGGGATCCAACTACTTCTACTACGTGAAGGACCCATGGGGCAGCTTCGCCGAGTACTCGCACGACATCGACTTCGTGCCGCACGATCTCGACTGGCCGGCCGCCGACCATCCGGCCGAGGACTCGTTCTACGTCTGGGGGCCGACGCCGATCGAGGAGTTCATCGAGAACCACGAGGTGCCGGCGTAGGGGTGGTCATCCAGGCCCGCTAGAGTCGCGTCGGCGCCTGGCCAGCGCGGACATCTCGTCAATCGCCGCGAGCACTGCCTCCGGCCGGTCGCGGTGGATGTAGTGGCCGCTGCCGGCCACGGCGTCGACCCGTGGCGCGTCGACCAGCTGCAGCCAGTCGCGCATCGATCGTCGATGCATCGTCTCGAAGGCGCCGCGCTCCAGCCCCTGGTAGTCCTGTCGCGCCAGCAGCCGCGCCGGTATACGACGCGCCGCCGCGCGCTCGGCCGGACCCAATCGCTCGCGCAGGCAGTCGTCCTGCGCATCGAACTCCGCCGCCATCGTGGTGTTGAAGCCCAGTCGGGCGACCTTCACCACGCCGGCCATCGCCGGCGTTTCGGCCTGCAGCCGGCGCCAGTGCTCAGGGTGCGTGGGCTCGATCAGCACCAGCGCCGCCACGTCCGCCGGGTACAGCGCCGCGTGCACCCACTGGTAGCGCCCGCCCAGCGAGTGGCCCACCAGCACCACCGGCGTTTTCACGCCCAGTTGTTGGAGCAGCGCATGCTGCTCGTCGGCGATCGTGCACGGGTCGCGCGGGCCGTGGGCGCCGGCTCGTCCGCCATAACCCGGCCGGTCGAAGGCGATCACCGCGTGCTGCTCGGCGATGCGCTGCCAAACCGGCTGCCAGCTGCGCGCACCGTCGCCGTGCCCGGCCTGCAGCACCACCATCGGCAGCGCGGTGCCGGCGCGTCGCACGTAGCGCTCGCCGTCATCGGCGCGCGGTGTGCCGGCACAGGCGATCAGCCCGGCCGACACCCCCGCAGCGAGCAGCGTGACGACCTCGCGCCTCATCGCGCCACCTCGCCGGGCAACGGGTTTCGGGCGGGCAACGCCCCCGCGCGGGGGGCCAGTCCGAACCACGGGCGCAGCAGCTCGACGCGGCGCACGCACTCGTACACGGCCAGGCTGAGCGCAAGCGTAAGCGCCAACAGCATCACCCCTTCGACGCCGGCGCCCAGCGCGGCTGGCCGCAGCGCCATCGCCAGTCCGATGATGATCGTCTGGTGCACGATGTAGACGGGAAACACCGCGTCAGTGAGATAACGTCGCCAGGCGAAGTCGCGGTTCCAGTGGCGGTGCGCGAAGCCGATCGCCGCCAGCACGCCGCACCACTGCATCGCACCGAAGGCCGCACGGGCCAGACCGCGCACCGTGGAGGGCCCGACGACTTCGGCGGTCATTGGGCTGGCCAGCATGACCAGCCAGGCCGCGAGCGCCAGCGCCAGCGAGATCCAGCGCCGCGTGTCGAGCCGGGGCCACAGGTCGGGTGAGCGCGCCATCGCCACGCCAGCGACGAACACGCCGGCGTAGCAGGTGTGCAGATACAGGTCGCCGACCAGCGCGTGCGTCGGCGGATAACGGTCGATCAAGGTCACACGTGCCAGCGCCAGCAGCGCGGCCGGCCCCCACCACAGCCGTGCGCCCGCCAGCGCACGCTGCAGCCACGCTGCGGCCTGGTCGGGTGCGGTGGGCCACACCCGCACCAGCACCCACAGCGCCGCCGTGTAGACCAGCAGGTAGGCGACGAACCACAGGTGGTTCCAGGTCGGCAGCACCAGGCAGCCCGCGCCGGCACGGCAGAAACCGCTGTAGCCGCTGTAGTAGAGCTGCAGGAAGTCGAAGTAGCCGCCGGTGAAGCCGTGCCGCTGCTGCACCTCGAAGTAGGCCTGCGGCGGCACCACGACCGCCAGGCCGAGCAGCAACGGCGGGCCGAGCCGCCGCAGCCGCGCGCCGAGCAGGGGCGCGCTGGCGCCGTCGCGGCGCAGCATCACCGAGGTGGCCACTCCCGACAGCAGGAACAGCAGCGACAGCCGCCACGGCGAGCTGAGCCGCATCCACGGTTCCAGCGCGGCGCTGGCATGCGGGCTCTTGACGTGCCAGTCCCAGCTCACGTAGTACATGCCGACGTGGTACAGCACCAGCAATCCAAACGCGGCGATGCGCAGGGCATCGAGAAAGAGTAGCCGTTGCTGCGCGTGCGGCGCGGCGTCGAAGGAGGGTGCAGTCATCATGTGCGGACAAGGCGATGGTGAGGTGAGGGTGATCGTCGCCGGCCAGGGTCGCATGCACCAGCGTGCGGGGACGAAGTGGGCCCGCTGCGGGGCGAAATGGCGTTGGCGGCGCCGAGCGCTGGGCCGCGTGTCAGCCGGATGCGGCCAGTCGCTGCATCAGGTCCGCTCGGTGCTGCCGGCTGCATGGCACCACCACGCCGCCAGCCAGGTGGACCTGCGCATCTCCCTTGCCGAGCGGTACCACCTCGCACACCTGCGCCAGCGCCACCGCCGCACCGCGCTGCGTGCGCACGAAGCCGTCGCCCAGATCGGCCAGCAGCCCGGCCAGCGTTCGCCGCATCAACGGCGCGCTGACGCCCTCAGCGTCGGCTAGGTGCAGAGCCACGTAGTTGTCGGCGGCCTCCAGCCATTGAATCCGGGCCACCGCGACCACGCGCGTGCGGCCGTGCTCGGCGATCAGCAGCTGCGTGGGCGGCGGCCGCGCGGCCGCGCGCGACGGCGCCGGACGCGCATGCAGCCGCTGCACCGCGCGCGCCACGTGTTCGGCATCGGCCGGCTTGAGCAGATAGTCGATCGCCGCGGCGTCGAAGGCACGCAGGGCGAAGTGGCCGAAGGCGCTGACGAACACGATCGCCGGCGCCGGCTCGGGCAGCGACGCCGCCACCGCGAGGCCATCCACATCGGGCATCTGCACATCGAGAAACAGGGCGTCGGGCCGATGCTGCTCGACGAGCTGCAGCGCCTGTGCGCCGTCGCGTGCCTCGGCGACGATCTGCACCTCGGGGTGCGCGAGCAGCAGCCGCTTGAGCCGCGCGCGTGCCGGCGCTTCGTCGTCGACCAGCAGCACGCGCAAGGTCGAGGTCATGTCCGCTCGCAGGGCAGTTCGAACCAGGCTCGCGCGCCGACCGGCGAACGCGCCTCCAGCCCGACGGTCGCGCGTGAGCCGTGGAGCGATTGCAGACGCTGGCGCAGGGTGTCCAGACCCACTCCCGGCACCGCCGTCGCGGACAGCTCGCCGCGGCTCTGCTCCACCGCCACGCGCAGCCGATCTCCCGTGCAACGCGCGCGGACCCACAGCTCGGTCGGCTCGCTCGAACGCTCGACCGCGTGACGGAAGGCGTTCTCCAGCAGCGGCTGGATTGCCAGCGTGGGCACGCGGCAGCCGCGCGCCGCGTCGTCTATCTCCCAGCGCAGCGTGACGCGATCGCCGAAGCGCTCGACCATGATCGCGGCATATCCCTGCAGCAGCTCGAGCTCCTCGGCCAGCGTGCACGACGGTCGTCGCGTCAGGTCGGTGGTGGCGCGCAGCAGAGAGGCCAGCTTCGTCAGCAGCGAATCGGCGCGGTCGGGATCGCTGTGGATCGTCGCGGCGATGGTGTTCAGCGCGTTGAACAGGAAGTGCGGCTCCAGCTGCTGGGTCAACTGGGCGAGCTGCGCCTGCTGCGTGCGCAGCCGCTGGTCGGTGAGTGCCGCATGCGTGCGCAGGCCGAACACTACCGCCACGAACAGCAGGTAGAACAGGGAGAACTTGGTGCACTCGTAAAGGAAAACCTCGCCCCACGGCGCGTGCCGGTAAGGCTGGCCGAGCAGCGCGAACACGCCGTGGCGCACCGCGTAGATCGCCACCACGAACGCAGGTGCCAGCAGCGGGAGCCAGAGCAGGTGGCGCGCAAACCAGTGCAGCGGTCGCGGCAGCCACGTGTCGAGCCGCGCCGACGCGCGCCATCGCAGCGCCAGCATCACGCTGGCGGCCAGGCACGAACTCCCCTCCCACAACAACGGCTTCCACCAGGCGGCGCCGGGTTCGCGCAGGTGGTCCTGCACCGCGATCGTCAGCATCAACAGCCAGAACAGCGCCCAGGCCAGCACGAATGCCGCGGGCACGGGTCGGGGGGCGTTGTCGTTGGCCTCGGTCATGTCGCGTGGGGTGACCGCACTGCCGTGGATGCCGGGCGACCCGCGGCGCGATTGTGCGGCAGGCTCCAGGCGCACGGCGTCCACGGCATGATGCGCAACCCGCCGAGCACGACATGGAGTCTGCGATGAACCGAGCTTTCAGCCCCGAGACGGTCTGTGCGCAGGGCGCACCTGTGCGTATCGGCGACGACTCGGCCCTGGTGCCGCCGATCGTCTACAGCGCCACCTTCGCCGCGCGCGACGCGGCAGACTTCGCAGCGATGGCCAGCCAGCCGCGGCACAGCCGGTACTACACGCGCTACGGCAATCCGCTGCATGAGCAGCTGGCCGCACAGCTCGTCGCGCTCGAGGGCGGCGACGCCGACAAGCACGACGCGCTGGTCACCGCGTCGGGCATGGGCGCCATCTCGCTGGTGTTGCTCGGGTTGCTGAGGGCAGGCGACCACGTGGTGGCGCAGACCAACCACTACATGGGCAGCGCCAAGCACTTCTCCGAGCTGCTGCCGCGCTTCGGCGTGCGCTGCACGTTGGTCGACCAGACCGATATCGACGCCTGGCGGCGTGCCATCGTGCCCGGCACGCGGCTGGTGGTCACCGAGACGCCGGTCAATCCGACCTGCGCGCTCACAGACCTCGTCGCTGTGTCCGCGCTGGCGCGTGCGCAGGGCGCGCTGACGGTGTGCGACAACACCTTCGCCAGCCCGATCAACCAGCAGCCGCTCGCCCACGGCGTTGACCTCGTCGTGCACAGCGCCACCAAGTACCTCGGCGGGCATCACGACATCACCGCCGGCGCGGTGGTCGCCTCGCGTGCGCTGGTCGACACGCTCTGGAACACGCAGATCTGCCTCGGCGCCACGCTCAGCCCGATGGATGCCTGGCTGCTGCTGCGCGGCCTGCGCACGCTGGCCTTGCGTGTGCGCCAGCACAACGCCAGCGCGCTGGCGCTGGCGCGCTGGCTCGAGCAGCAGCCGAAGATTGAGCGTGTATTCCATCCCGGCCTGGAGTCGCATCCGCAGCATGCGCTCGCGCGCGCGCAGATGAACGGCTTCGGCGGCGTGATGAACATCGTGCTGCGTGGTGGCTACGACGCTGCCAGTCGCTTCGTGCACGCGTTGACGCTGCCGCGCCAGGCGGTCAGCCTGGGCGGCGTCGAGAGCCTGGTCGTGCATGCCGCCGCCATGTGGGCCGGCACGATGAACGACGAGCAGATGCGCGTGGCCGGCATCGCGCCGAACGCGGTGCGCCTGTCGGTCGGCATCGAAGGTACGCAGGACTTGCAGGCCGACCTGGCGCAAGCCCTGACCAAGGTGTGACCGGGGCGTCGCTCGGCACAATCGGCGCAATGCGCGAGCCGACCCGCCGTTTCGCCAGCACCAAGATCCAGCCGCCGCGGCCGCGCCCGGGCGCGCTGGTCGAGCGGCCGGCGCTGGAGCGGCGCCTCGGCGAGGCGCTGCTGACGCAGCGCCTGGTGCTGGTATCGGCTGCCGCTGGCTTCGGCAAGACCACGGCGCTGGCGCGCCAGGTGCAGCGGCTGCCCGTCGGCACGGCGGTGGCCTGGGTCTCGTGCGACGAGGGCGACACCCCGCCGCAACTGCTGGCCTGCCTGGTGGCGGCGATCGAACCGTTCGATCCGCCGTGGCGTGTCGAGCCGGACACCTTGATCGAGAGCGCTTCGCGGCCGACGCTCGATCCGGCGGGGCGACGTGCACTGGCCACCGAAGTCATCAACGCGCTGGCGGCGTGCGAGGTGCCGCACGGCGTGATCGTGGTCGACGACTTGCACCGCATCGACCATCCGGAGGTGACCGAGTTCGTCGATCAGGTGCTGGAGCGGCTGGCCCCGCAGTGGACCTTCTGCATCGCCACGCGTGTCGATCCGCCGATCGCGCTGGCGCGCCTGCGCGCGCTGGGCCAGGTGGCCGAGTTCCGCTTCGACGAGCTGCGCTTCGCACGCGACGAGGGCCGGGCGTTGTTCGCTCAGGCCGGTCTCGACGCGGCCACCGCCGAGGCGCTCGTCGAGCGCACCCAGGGCTGGCCGGTGGGCTTGAGGCTGGCGGTCAACGTGCTGGGCGGCACGGCCGGCGCCAAGACGCTGGCCGCTGCGCAATGGACCATCGACCGCCATGTGTTCGACTTCCTCGCTGCCGAGGTGCTCGACCGGCTCGACCCCGCGCTGCGTGACTTTCTGCTGCGCACCTCGGTGCTGACCGAGCTCACTGCTGCGCGTTGCGCTGCCGTCGCGGGCGACCCGCTGTCCGCCGGGCGGCTCGAGCAGATCGAGCGAGAGGGGTTGTTCGTCAGCGTCATGGGCGGCGAAGAACCGGCATTGCGGCTGCACGACCTGTTTCGCGCCGCACTGGAGCTGCGGCTCGCGCGCGAGCGCCCGGCCGAACTGCCCCTGCTGCTGCAGCGCGCCGCAGCCGGCGAGCCCGACCCGCTGCGCAAGGTGTCGCTGCTGCGGCGCGCCGAGAGCTGGCTGGACGCTGCCGCCACCCTGCGGCAGCACGCGCCCACGCTGCTCACCGCCGGCATCGTCAACGACGTCGCGCGCGCGATCGAGGCCTTCCCACCCGAACAACGGGCGCAGCTGCCCGACCTGCAACTCGTCGGCGTGATGGTCGGTTGGGCGCGCTGGCGCTGGGCCGACATGCTGGCGCACGCCGAGCTGGCCGTGGCCGGCTTCGCGGCGGTGGGGCGCGAGGCCGACGCGCGGCTGGCCCGCGCCTACCGCGTGATCGCGTTGCGCGGCGGCGGTCAGCGCGGCGACAGCGACGCGCGCCTGGCCGAACTGCAGCAGGAACTGCCTGGCGCCGACGCCAGTGGTGAGGCCTTCCCGCGCGAGTTGCTGTCGCTGGTGCGGGTGTGGCTCGCGTTCGACGATGCTCGCTTCGATGAGCTGCCCGCACTGCTGTCGAGCCAGATCGATCTGCTCGAGCGCGGCTGCCCGCCCGACCTGTGGTACCAGTGCGTGCCGCTGCCGGTCTACGTGGGCCTGCCGGCGGCACGCGAGCCGCTGTTGCGCTATGTGCAGGGCGTGCTCGACCGCACCGAGGAGGGTCCCGGCGAGTTGCGCATGCTGACGCGCGGCCTGCAAGGTGCGGTGCGGGTATGGGCGGGCGACGTGGCCGGCGGCGTGCGTGCGCTGCAGGACGTGGCTGCCGAGGTGCGCTGGCGCGACTATCCGCTGCGTGCCACGCTGCACACTCATGTCGTGCTGTCGCTCGCCCATGCGCTGCGCGGCGACCTGCCGGCCTTCCGGCGCGATGCGCAGACGCTGCACGACACACTGCAGCGCTGGGGCCAGGAGGCGTCGATCGCGCCGCGCATGGGGACCGAGTTCTACATCCTCGCGCGCTGGATGCTCTGTGCCGGCGAGACCGGGCAGGCGCGCGAGCTGTTCGAGCAGGTGCAGCATCGGCAGGACCCGCGCGAGCGCCCGGTCTTCCGCCTGCAGCGCGAGCCGCTGGCGGGTTACCTGGCGTGGCTGGCCGCCGATCATGCGGCGGCGGCCGACGTGTTCGAGCGCCAGTTGCAGCGCGTGGGCATGGCGCTCGAGGTGCTGGGCCAGGCCACCGAACTGCGCTTGCGCGTGGCCTGGGTGCGCCAGCGCCAGGCCGACCTGCACGCGGCTGCCGCCGCCCTGCACCCGCTGTGGATGCGCCATGCCGGCGATGTCGACCTGGCGGCGGTGCTGATCGTCGGCCCCGCGACGCTGGCCGATCTGGCGCGCGCGCGCTGGGGCGACGCGCTCGACGCGGCGTCGCGGGCCACGCTCGCGCGGTGGGCCGAGCGCGCCGCGGCGCTGCGCCAGTCCGACGCCCGCGCGGCGCCCGCGACTGCGGGGGCGCGCCCGGCCGCCGCGGCCCACCTCAGCGATCGCGAGTACGAGGTGCTCGAGCGCATCGCCGCCGGCGACAGCAACAAGCTGATCGCGCGCGCATTCGACCTCAGCCCGCATACCGTGAAGCGCCACGTCGCCAACATCCTCGACAAGCTCGCCGTCGGCTCCCGCGGGCAGGCGGCGGCCTGGCTGCGCGATCGACGCTAGCCGCCTGCGCCGGCCTCGTGGGCCGGCCGCGCTGGCTCCTGGATGGCTCCTTTGGCCGATGCGCGCGGCGCCGGTCCTGCGCACAGTGAAGGCCTTGCTTCACCCACCTGCGCAACAGCCGCCCACCGCCATGCACACCCTGCTCGACACCCCCGTCGCGTCCCACGCCGTGGCCGCCCGCGAGCCCCGGCTCGACCTGTACGCGCCGATCCATTGCGCGCTGCGCCTGTTCATGTGCGACACGCTGGGCCGGGTCGGCCGCCTCGACGTGGACGACCCGCGCGAGGTGACCCAGACGCTGGACCAGCTCGACATGCTGCTCGATCTGTGCCATCGCCACCTGCTGCACGAGAACCGCATCGTGCACCCGGCGATCGAGGCGCTGCAGCCCGGTGGCACCCAGCGCGCGGCCACCGAGCACCAGCAGCACCTGGAATCGATCGCCGCGCTGCGCAGCGAATCGGCCGCCGTGCGCCCGGCGCCCACCGCCGCCGCCGCGCTGCGCCTGTATCGCCACCTGTCGCTCTTCGTGGCCGAGAACTTCGTGCACATGCAGCTCGAGGAGAGCGCACACAACGCGCTGCTCTGGGACGGCTATGGCGACGCCGAGCTCGGCGTCGTGCACCAGCGCATCCTGGCCTCGGTGGGCCCGGTCGAGCAGGCGCAGACGCTGCGCTGGCTGACGCTGGCGCTGCCGCCGGCCGAGCGCGCGCAGCTGTATGCCGAGCTGCAGCGCCAGGTGCCGCCCGACGCGTTCGCCAACCTGCTGGCCTCGGCGCGCGAACTGCTCGACGCCGGCGCCTGGACCAAGCTGTCCACGGCGTTGCAGCGTACGGCGGCGACGGCGCCGTCGATAGCCTGAACACGGCGCAAGCCTGCGCCACATCTGCACCGCAGCGCCATCGCGCTGCGGCGCCTCAACGACTGGAGAGACGTCCATGATGAATCCCTGGGTGCGCCGCAGCCTGATCGGCGCCGGTCTGTTGCTCGTGGCCGCCGCGTCGGCCGTGGCAGTCGGCGCCTGGCGGGCCGAACGGCTGCGCGAGCGCGTGGTCGAGGTGCCGGCACTGGCGCCGGTGACGCTGGCTGCCGATGCGTCGCGCGAGCGTGGGCGCTACCTCTATTCGACCCGCGGTTGCGCCGACTGCCATGGCGCCGACGGCGCAGGCAAGGTCTTCGTCGACAGCGACAACGGGCTCAAGCTGCGCGGCGCCCACATCGCCCCCGGGGCGGGCAGCGCCATCGCGAACTACGCGATGGCCGACTGGGACCGCGTCGTGCGCCATGGCGTCAAGCGCAACGGCCGACCGGCGCTGATCATGCCGAGCGAGGACTACAACCGTCTGACCGACGCCGACCTGGCCGCGCTGGTGGCCTACGTGACCACGCTGCCGCCGGTGACCGGCGCGCCGGCGTTGATCGAGCTGCCGCTGCCGGTGCGCGTGCTCTATGGCTTCGGCGCGATCACCGACGCTGCCGCCAAGATCGACCACCGGCTGCCGCCGAGCGTGCCGGTGAGCGAGGGCGTGACGGTGGCGCACGGGCAGTACGTGGCTGCGATGTGCCAGGGCTGTCATGGCCCGGGGCTCGAGGGCGGCCCGGTGCCGGGCGGCCCGCCGGACTGGCCTGCGGCGGCCCGCCTGCGTTCAGGCACCGGCAGTGTGATGGCCGATCGTTACGCGCAGCCCGACGCAATGATGGCGATGTTTCGCACCGGCAAACGGCCGGATGGCAGTGCGGTGAAGGTGATGCCGTTCGACTCGCTGGCCAAGCTGAGCGACACCGACCTGCGCGCGTTGCACCTGTACCTGAAGAGCCTCTGAACGCGGTCAGCCCGAGGCGAGCGCTGCCGCCGCGCGGCGCGTCGCCGCCTCACCGGGCAGCCACGATACGATCGCCGTGGTGCACAGCGCGATGCCGGCCATCGCCAGCATCAGCGTGTGAAAGCCGCCGGCCTTGACCACCGGGCCGAGCAGCCAGACCGCCAGCGAACTGATGCCGATCGACACCGTGAGCCGCATGCCGGCCACGCGCGAACGCATGCGGTCATCGACGTAGCGCACGATCATCGCGTCGGTGAACGGGATCGCACCGAAGATCAGGATCATCACGCCGGTCAGCGCGGCATACAGCCACCAGCCCTGCGCGTAGGCGGCCAGCGCCAGAAGCGGCGCCTGCGCCAGCGCAATGGTGAGGTACAGCCGCTTCAGCGGCACGCGGTCGATCAGCCGGCCGACCACCACCTGCGCCAGCGACGACAACGCATACACGCCGGCCAGCAGCATGCCGAGCGAGGCCGGGTCGTCGACGACGCCGCGCATGCGCTCGGCCAGCAACTGGCCGTTGCCGTTGGTGGTCAGGTTGAACAGCAGGCTGGCGGTGGCGGCGGCGGCCGTCATGACGGTGAACACGCGTGCCAGCATGGCGGCCGGCAGCGTGACGGCGGACTTGCGGCCGCGCGTGGCCGGCGGCTCCTCGGGCGGGGCGATGCGGGCGAACACGACGCCACACGCCAGCGCGACCACGCCGGGTACGACGAAAGCCGCTCGCCAGCCGACCCACTTGACCAGAAAGCCGGTGACGACGGCCGCCACCGCGATGCCCAGGTTGCCGGCCAGCCCGTTGACGCCGATCGTCGCGCCCGGATTCCTGGCGTGCTGCACGAGCATCGGAATGCCCACCGGGTGGTAGATCGAGGCGAAGGTGCCGATCAGCGTCAGCGCAGCCGCCATCTGCCAGGCGTTGACGGTCACTGCGGCCAGCAGCGCCGAGGCGCCGATGCCGACGAAGAACACCAGCATCATGCGCCGGCGCCCCCACAGGTCGCCGAGCCGACCCGACGGCAGCGAGCCGAGCCCGAACATGACGAAGGCACCCACGCTGTAGGGCATCAGGTCCTCCCAGCGCGCAAAGCCGAACTCGGTGGCGATGGTGGTGACGGCAGTGGCGAACACCAGCAGGAACAGGTGGTCCAGGGCGTGCGCCACGTTGAGCAGCAGGGCCACGGAGCGGGGCGTGTGCGACATACAAGGGTTGTGGCGGCGGCGGAACGCCATTGCACCACGAACCACCTGGCAGCGCGCCGCGACGCCTCAGGCCCGCGCGGCCAGCAGCCGCTGCACCAGCGGATGCTGCACGCGCCGCTCGGTGCCGATGGCAAAGAAATGCTCCTCCACGCCGTCGCAAGCGCCGATGCGGCGCACGTGGTAGCGCGACTGCAGGTCGTCGTGCACCAGGGTGGCGGCCGGGAACACGCCCATGCCGCCGGCGGCAAAGGTCTTCAGCAGCGCGCTGTCCTCGAACTCGCCCACCACGCGCGGCCGCAGACCCTGGCGCTCGAACCACTGGTCCAGGCGCAGCCGCACCGCCGCGTGGTGCGACGGCAGCAGCACCGGCAGCTGCCCCAGCGACGCCGGAAAGCCGCGCCGCGCCGCCGCCGCCAGCGCCGGCGGCGCGTACCACGCCATCGGCGACACGCCGAGCGCGTGGCTGTAGAGCTTGAGGTTCGGGTTCGGCGGTGCGCCGCGGTCGGCCAGCACCACGTCGAGCCGGTGCAGCGCCAGGTCGGCCAGCAGGTCGGCGAACTCGTCCTCGTGGCACACCAGGCGCAGATCGGGCACCTGCAGCACGGGAGCCATCAGGCTGCGCACCACCAGTTTGGGCAGGCCGTCGGACAGGCCGATCACCAGTCGGACGCCGCCCGCGGCGGCCGCCGTGTGCTTCACCACCTCGGGCAGCTGCTCGCCGAGCTGGAAGATCTGGTCGGCCTGCCGCAGCGCCGCGGTCCCGGCCTCGGTGAGGGCCAGGCCGCGGCCCGCCGGCTTGAGAAGCTGCTGGCCGAGCGCGCGCTCG
>Ga0075356_1000008_pt1 | contig 49678 bp, 48 predicted proteins | sample WestPond_Cattail_FD_120073 | JGI IMG/M metagenome (GOLD analysis project Ga0075356, IMG submission 120073) | Natural and restored wetland microbial communities from the San Francisco Bay, California, USA, that impact long-term carbon... | ecosystem: Environmental > Terrestrial > Soil > Wetlands ... | reverse complement strand
TGGATCGGCGCCGCCGAACCAGCCGCCCGGCACACGCTGGATGGCCTGCAGTCCACTCGTCAAGTCTGTCTCGATGACCTCGTGCCCGCGGGCTGTCAGCGCCTCGACGGTCGCAGCCGGAAAACGCTGCCGTTCGAGCAGCGTGGGCCCGTTGTAGCTGCCGAAATTGGGCAACGCGATGGCCTGCTGCGGATTGAGCCCCCAATCGAGAGTGCCGATGAGCGTCTTGGCGGTGTAGTGGATGATGCCAGCGCCGCCCGGTGAGCCCAGGCTCATCAACAGGTGACCGTCGCGCCGGTCGAACACAAGCGTCGGGCTCATGCTGGAGCGCGGCCGCTTGCCCGGCTGCACCCGGTTGGCGATCGGACGCCCGTCAGCGTCGGCCGGCGCGAACGAAAAGTCGGTCAGCTCGTTGTTCAGCATGTAGCCGCCAGGCAGGCCGGTGCCGCCGTCGGCGAGGATGCGCGAGCCCCAGACCGCTTCGATCGTCGTCGTCATCGCGACCGCCCGACCCTCGGCGTCGACGATCGACAGGTGGCTGGTGCCCGTCTCCGGCTGCGGCGGCATCGGTGCCAGCGTTGATCGGGCGGGACCGGGGTGCCCTGGCTTGGCCACGCGCATACTGGTCGGACCGATCTGCCGGGCTCGTTCCCGCAGGTACGCTTCATCGAGCAGGCTGGTCCACGCACCGGCCGGCGCTGCGGTGAAATCGGGGTCGCCGACATAGAGCGCGCGATCGGCGAAGGCCAGGCGCGACGCCTCGGCATAGCGGTGCAACCAGTCGGGGCCGGGCAGCCCTTGCTGTAGGGGCGGCTGCGCCTCATCCGGTGTGAACTCGAGCATTTTCAGGATCTGCATCACTGCCAGGTGGCCCGACGACGGCGGCGGGAAACCGCAGACGCGATAGATCGCCCTCCAGTCGGTGCAAATGGCGCTGCGGCGCTTGGGTCGATAGGCAGCCAGATCCGCTTCGCTCAGGCGGCCGGGGTTCGTCGGGTAACCTTGCACGCGCCGCGCCATGTCGGCAGCGATGCGGCCGCGGTAGAACGCGTCGGCGCCGCGTGTCGCCACCTCGCGCAAGACGGCGGCCAGCGCCGGGTTCTTGAGCTGGTGTCCCGCCGGCCAAGGTGTGCCGTCGGCGGCGTAGTAGAACGCGGCGGCCTCGGGCTGATTGCGCAAATCAATCTGGCCGGCGAGCGCGGCATGCAAACGCGGGCTGATGCGAAAGCCCTGTTCGGCCAGCCGGATCGCCGGCTCGAACAAGGCGGCCCACGGCAGCCGGCCGTGTTCGCGATGCGCAGCCTGCAGGACCTGCAGCGCGCCGGGAACGCCGACCGACCGGCCGCCCACCACCGCCTCGCGAAACGGCATCGGGCGGCCGTCGGCCTGCAGGAACAGGCGCTCGTCGGCGGCAGCCGGCGCCGTCTCGCGGCCGTCGAAGGCGTCGACGCGACGGCCGTCCCAGTGCAGGATGAAAGCGCCGCCGCCGATGCCGCTGGCCTGCGGCTCGACCAGTGCGAGCACCATCTGCACCGCGACCGCAGCATCGATCGCGCTGCCGCCCGCCTTCAATACCTGGTATCCGGCATCGGTGGCCAGTGGATTCGCCGCCGCTACGGCAAAGCGCGTCGTCGCCCAACCGGGCTTGTCGACCCAGCCCGACGGTCCTTCGGGCTGCGGCGGTATCCGGTAGTCGAGGCCGCCCGGACTTGCGCAGCCGGCCAGCACGGCCAGGCACGACGCAAAGCGGATCCAGCGATGGGCCATCGGGCAGCTCCTCTGGGCGCAGCCGCGATCGTAGCGGCCGTAGCCGCAGCAGCGGCCGCTGCGTCAGTGCACGGCGACGCCGGTCTTCGCGCGCACTTCGTCGATCGTCACGCCGGGGGCGAGTTCGACCACCTTCAGGCCGTGCGGCGTCACGTCGAGCACACACAGGTCGGTGATGATGCGATCAACCACGCCGACGCCGGTGAGCGGCAGGGTGCAGTGCGGCAGGATCTTGAGATCCGTGGAGCCGTCCTTCTTGGTCGCCACATGCTCCATCAGCACGACCACGTTGCCGACGCCGGCCACCAGGTCCATCGCGCCGCCCATGCCCTTGACCATCTTGCCCGGGATCATCCAGTTGGCCAGGTCACCCTTCTCGCTGACCTGCATGGCGCCGAGGATGGCGAGGTTGATCTTGCCGCCGCGGATCATGCCGAAGCTATCGGCACTGCTGAAGATGCTGCTGCCGGGCAGCGTGGTCACTGTCTGCTTGCCGGCGTTGATCATGTCGGCGTCGACTTCGTCCTCGGTCGGGAACGGGCCGATGCCGAGCAGGCCGTTCTCGCTCTGCAGCCACACCTCCATGCCGGCGGGCACGTAGTTGGCCACCAGCGTGGGCAGGCCGATGCCGAGGTTCACGTAGTAGCCGTCTTGCAGTTCCTTGGCAGCGCGCGCTGCCATCTCATCGCGGGTCCATGCCATGTGATGCTCCTGAATCAAGCCGCCGCTTTGCGCACGGTGCGTTGCTCGATGCGCTTCTCGGGTTTGGCGTTCAGCACGATGCGATGCACGAAGATGCCCGGCAGGTGCACCTGGTCGGGGTCGATCGAGCCGGTCTCGACGATCTTCTCGACCTCGACGATCGTCACCTTGCCGGCCATCGCCACGTTCGGGTTGAAGTTGCGCGCCGTCTTGCGGAACTGCAGGTTGCCGCTCTTGTCGGCCAGGTAGGCCTTGACCAGCGACACCTCGGGCACCAGGGAGCGCTCCATCACGTATTGATGGCCATCGAACACCCGCAGCTCCTTGCCCTCGGCCACGATGGTGCCCACCCCAGTACGCGTGAAGAACGCCGGAATGCCGGCACCACCGGCCCGCAGTTTCTCGGCCAGCGTGCCCTGCGGGGTGAACTCGAGTTCGAGTTCACCGGCCAGATACTGGCGCTCGAATTCCTTGTTCTCGCCGACGTAGCTGGAGATCATCTTCTTGATCTGCCGTGTCGCCAGCAGCTTGCCGAGTCCGAAGCCATCGACGCCCGCGTTGTTGGAGATCGCGGTCAGGTTCTTCACCCCGCTTTGCTGCAGGGCATCGATCAGTGCCTCAGGAATGCCGCACAGGCCGAAGCCACCCACCGCGATCAACTGCCCGTCGCGCACGATTCCGTCGAGCGCGGCCTTCGCGCTCGGAAAAAGCTTGTTCATGCGAGGTGCCTCCTTGCGTACCGAGGCCGGAGCGTACTACTTAATCCATTAGGTATGCGGTACGTAAAATCGCCTAATCCTCGACGCCCTGGACCCACCATGGACACCGCTCGCCCGATCGACACGGCCGACCTGCAGGCGCTGCTGGACAGCGACCTCTTCGCCGCCTGGGTGCGCGAACTGGCGCTGCGGGTCGACACGATCGACGGCGGCGCGTTGACGCTCACGCTGCCGGTGGCGCCGCGCCATGTGCACGGCGGTGGCGTGCTGTGCGGGCAGACGCTGATGGCCGCTGCCGACACGGCGATGGTGTTGGCCATCAGCGCCGCGCTCGGCGGGTTCCGGCCGATGACGACCGTGCAGCTGCAGACCAGCTTCCTGCGGCCGGTCGCCGGCGACTCGGGCGCGGCGGTGATCACCGCGCGCGTGCTGCGCAAGGGCAAGAGCCTGGTCTTCGGCGAGATCGAGATCACCGACGCGAGGGGCCAGCTCGCGGCGCACGCCACGACCACCTACGCGCTGCTATGAGCGCGAAGGCCAGCGCGCCGGCGCTCGACTACCGCACGGCCTTCCACCTCGCACCGATCGGCCTGGTGCTGTCGCGCCAGCGCCAGATCGTCGACTGCAACGAGAAGGTGCTCGCGATGTTCGGCGCCGAACGCGAGCAGTTGATCGGCCGCTCGTTCGAGGTGCTCTATCCCACGCACGAGGAGTTCGAGCGCACCGGCGAGCGCATCGTCGCCAGCCTCGACGAGCACGGCTGGTACGCCGACGACCGCGTGATGAAGCGGCTCGACGGGCTGCGCCGCGGCGAACTGTTCTGGTGCCACGTATCGGGCCGCGCACTGAATCCGCACGAGCCGCATGCCGCCGGCATCTGGGCCTTCGAGGACCTGTCGTCGCGGCGCAAGCTGAAGGTCGACTTCACGGCCCGCGAGCGCGAGATCGCCGCCTTGCTGATCGACGGCCTGACCAGCAAGCAGATCGGCAAGTCGCTCGCGATCAGCCCGCGCACGGTGGACGTCTACCGCGCGCGGCTGATGCGCAAGGTGGGCGCCGCGACGACCCCGGAACTGGTGAACAAGCTCCTGGCCGCCTGAGGCGCTGTCGTCAACCGACGCGTTCGCGCAACCAGTCGGGCATGGCGAGCGACTTGTTCGTCGTGTAGTCGATCCACACCATCTTGGCGCCGCCGTCGGCCCAGATCGGGCCTGGAGCATCGGCGCGTTCCATCGTCACGTAGGTGCCGAAGCTACTGCGCCCGACGTTGGTGACGTACATCCTCACCAGCACGTCGCCCGGATAGCGCAGCTGCTGGCGGAACGTGCAGTAGGCATTGACGATCACGATGCCCTGTTTGGACTGCTCGGGCATGATGTTCAGGCTCAGGCACCAGTCGATGCGCGCCGTCTCCATGTAGCGGAAGTACAGGGTGTTGTTGATGTGGCCCATCGAGTCCATGTCGCCCCAGCGGATCGGGATCGACATCTCGTAGACGAGCTTCTTGTGCTCGGGAACGGGAAAGCGCATTCAGCCTGCCTTGGGGGTACTGCCACCGACTCCGAGCTCGGCGCTCAGCTGGTCCACCATCGCCTGCAGCGCCTCGACCCGCGCTGCCAGCCGCGCCTGCTCGGCCTTCAACGCCGCCAGCTCGCCGAGCGAAACGCCCGCTTCGTCTGGCATCGCGGCAGCCACCGCGGCAGCGACCGGCGTCACGACGTCGCCGCACAGCAGATGCGCCCAGCGCGCCTCGCGCGAACCCGGCGACCGCGGCAGCCTGACCACCAGCGACGGCTGGCGGGCCACCAGTTCGTCGAGAAAGCCCTCGACCGATGAGACATCGGCAAAGCGATGCAGCCGCTCGCAGTTGGCACGCAGCTCGGCCGAGGTCTGCGGCCCGCGCAGCATCAGCGTGGCCAGCAGCGCGACCGATTGGCTCGGCACGCCGTAGCCGCGCGGCACGTTGTGCTCGTAGCGGGCGACGCGCGAGCCGCTCGATTCGATCAGCAGGCTGAGGCCTTTCAGCGAATCGACCGCCACCAGGACATCGGCCTCGCTGGCGGCGATGACCGGGTCGCGCGCGGTCTTCTGGTTGCAGCCGGCGACCAGCGAGTTGAGCGACAGGGGATAGGTGTCGGGCACGGTCGCCTGCTTCTCGACCAGCACGCCCAGCACGCGGGCTTCCAGCGGCGTCAGCGCACGCAGCATCAGACGCCGCCGGGCCGCCCCAAGGCGACTGAGCGCCTCCTCGGGAGGCAGGAACGCAGTGTCGTGGGGGCGGTGATGTCAGACCCCGAAGCCATCGTCGGCCGCCAGCACGGCGCCGTTGATGAAATGGCTTTCGTTGGCGCACAGCAGCATCAGCGCGGCGTCGAGATCCTGCGGCTGGCCCACGCGCTTGCGCGGCAGCATCGCGATCAGCTTCTGCCCCGACTCGGTGGACCACTGGTGGTGGTTGATCTCGGTGTCGATGTAGCCCGGGCACAGCGCGTTGACGTTGATGCCGTAGCGGCCCCATTCGAGCGCCATCGAGCGCGTCATGTGCACGACGGCCGCCTTGCTCATGCAGTAGACGCCGATCTTGCTCATCGGCCGCAGGCCGCCCATGGAGGCGATATTGACGATGCGGCCGCCGGTGAATGTGCCTGGCGCAGCGCCTTGCGCCCGCGCGATCATGCGCTTGGCCACCTCCTGGGCGACGAAGAAGGCGCCGCGCGTGTTGGTGTTCATCACATCGTCGTAGTCCTCGGGCGTCACGTCGGTGAGCCGCTGGGTCGAGCCGACACCGGAGTTGTTGACCAGGATGTCGATCGTCCCCATCTCGGTCTCGGCGTGCGCCACTGCCGCCTTGATGCTGTCGGTGTCTGTGACGTCGAGCTCGACCACGTGGGCGTCGCCGCCGTTCGACTCGAGCTCGGCGCGCAGCGTCTTCAGCCGTTCCATGCGTCGGGCGGCCAGCACCACGGCCGCTCCGGCTTTGGTCAGCGTGCGGGCGAACTGAGCCCCGAGGCCACTCGAGGCGCCGGTGACGAAGGCCACGCGGCCGGACAGGTCGATGCTGTAGCTCACGTCAGACTCCTCGATTGCGTTGCGGTTGGCTCCCGTCAAAGATAGCACGCGCGATGGGCGCTCCATTTGCCCGCAGCGGTGACGCGGACGCGTCAAGGCGCACTCACCTGCCCTCGTAGAATCGTTCGCCGCCGCGCCTGCAGCGACGCATCACCGGAAAGCACGCCAAGATGTCTGCACTGGAAATCCTCGCTCAGTACGGCCCGCGCGAAGCCATGGAGTACGACGTGGTCGTCGTCGGCGCCGGGCCCGGCGGCCTGGCGGCCGCGATCCACGTCAAGCAAACGGCCGCCGAAGCCGGCAAGGATGTGTCGGTGGTCGTGCTGGAAAAAGGCTCCGAGCCCGGCGCGCACATCCTGTCGGGCGCAGTGATGGATCCACGTGCGCTGAACGAGTTGCTGCCCGACTGGAAGGCGCAGGGCGCTCCGCTCAACCAGATCGTCACCGCCGACGACGTGCTCTTCCTCAGCGAGACCGGCGCCCGGCGCACACCCGACTGGCTGGTGCCCGAGTGCCTGCACAACGACGGCAATTACGTCATCAGCCTCGGCAACCTGGTCAAGTGGCTCGGCGCACAGGCCGAAGCGCTCGGCGTCGAGATCTTTCCGGGCTTCGCGGCGGCCGAGGTGCTTTACCACGACAACGGCGCGGTGAAGGGTGTGGCCACCGGCAATGTCGGCATCGGCAAGGACGGCGAGCCACACGAGGGCTTCCAGCTCGGCATGGAACTGCACGGCAAGTACACCCTGTTCGCCGAAGGTGCGCGCGGCCATCTCGGCCGGCAGCTGATCGCCCGCTTCAAGCTCGATGACGGCCGCGACCCGCCGAGCTGGGCCATCGGCATCAAGGAGCTGTGGGAGATCGATCCGGCCAAGGCGAAGCCCGGACTGGTGGTGCACACCAGCGGCTGGCCGATCAGCGACGACACCTTCGCCGGCGGCTTCCTCTACCATCTGGATGGCAACAAGGTCACCTGCGGCTTCGTGCTGGGCCTGGACTACCAGAACCCATGGATGAGCCCGTTCGAGGAGATGCAACGCTGGAAGACGCATCCGTCGATCCGGGTCCACCTCGAAGGCGGCAAGCGCATCGGCTACGGCGCGCGCGCCATCAACAACGGCACGCCCCAGTGCCTGCCGAAGACCGTGTTCCCCGGCGGTGCGCTGATCGGCTGCGACGCCGGCTACATGAACGCGGCGCGCATCAAGGGCAGCCATGCCGCCATCAAGACCGGCATGCTGGCCGCGCGGGCCGCCGTCGACGCGGTGCTGGCCGGCCGCTCCGGCGACGAACTGGGCGCCTACCCTGCCGCCTTCGAGAAGAGCTGGCTGCACGACGAGCTGCAGGCGTCGCGCAACTTCAAGGCCTGGTTCAAGAAGGGGCCGACGATCGGCATGCTGATGACCGGCATCGAACAGTGGCTGCTGCCCAAGCTCGGCGTCAAGTCGCCGCCGTGGACGCTGCACCACGACACGCCCGACAACGCCACGTTGAAGCCGGCCGACCAGTGCCCGCGCATCGAATACCCCAAGCCCGACAACAAGCTGACCTTCGATCGACTCGGTTCGGTATTCATCAGCAACACCAACCACGAGGAGAACCAGCCCGCGCATCTGACGCTGAAGGATGCGTCGGTGCCGGTCAACGTGAACCTCGCGCGTTACGCCGGCCCCGAGAGCCGCTACTGCCCGGCCGGCGTGTACGAATTCGTGCCGGCCGAGGGCGGCGGCCAGCGGCTGCAGATCAACGCGCAGAACTGCGTGCACTGCAAGACCTGCGACATCAAGGACCCGACGCAAAACATCGTCTGGGTCGCGCCCGAGGGCGGTGGCGGACCCAACTACGCAGGCATGTAGTGCAGCGGTCGCTCGAGACCCGCGCTTGAACGATCTGCTGGTCGGTCTTGGCATCGAGTCGTGGAAGCCCGCGATCGAGGCGCTGCTGCTGCCGCCGGCGCCCTTTGTGCTGATGGTGCTGGTGGGCGGTGGTCTGATGCGCCGCCACCGGAGCGCCGGCTGGACGCTGCTGCTGGCCGGCGCGCTGGGCTCGTGGCTGATGTGCACCGCAGCCATCGGCACCGCACTCACCCAGCTGCTGCTCCAGCCGCCAGCCGCCCTGAGCGAAGCCGCGGTCGCGAGCTTGAAGAAGGCACCGAAGACCGCGATTGTCGTGCTCGGCGGTGGACGCAAATCGCTGGCGCCCGAGTACGGGCTGTCCGATCTGAACGCGTTTGGCGTCGAGCGTCTGCGCTATGGCCTGTGGTTGTCGCGCCAGACGTCGCTGCCCGTGGCGTTCAGCGGTGGCATCGGCCACGGCGGCCTGCCAGGGCCGTCCGAGGCCGAAATCGCCGCGCGCGTGGCGGCAGCCGAGTTCGGCCAGGCGCTGCGCTGGACCGAGAGCGAATCGCGCGACACCAACGAGAACGCGATGCGGATGCTGCCGCTGATGCGAGCGCAAGGCGTCGAGCACGTCGTGCTCGTGACCCATGGATTCCACATGCGACGGGCACTGGCGGCATTCGAGCGTGCGGCGCAGCGCGCGTCGTTTCCGCTGCGTGTGACACCGGCGGCGATGGGGCTTGAGCCTCCCTACCGCCTGGACCTGCGCGATTGGTTGCCGAGCCGTGACGGGTTCAGCAAGGTGCACATCGCCCTGCACGAATGGCTGGGCCGCCTGGCGGGTGCTTGATCGCGGGCCTGCAGATCGAGGCGATAGAATCGCGCCTCGAAGGCCTGGAGACGTGACCGAGTGGCCGAAGGTGCTCCCCTGCTAAGGGAGTATGCGCCAAAAGCGCATCGAGGGTTCGAATCCCTCCGTCTCCGCCAGGCGCACCATTCACTGCGGCAACACCCGCATGACGCTGTGCTTGGCGTGCTGCACGAACGCCAGCGCGCGCGCCGTGTGTCCGGTCCGCCCGGGCAGCAACACCTGGACGTCGGCTGGTTCACCTTGCCACTGAGGCAGCACCCGGACGAGCGTGCCCGCGGCGATGCGCGGGGCAAGATCCCACTGCGAGCGCAGGATAACGCCGTGGCCCGCCTCGGCCCATTGGCAGAGCACGTCGCCGTCGTTGGTCAGCATCGTCGGCATCACGCGGACGGTGCGCGATGCACCGCGGCCGCGGCGAAGCTGCCAAAGTGAGACGTCCTCGTCGTTCTCCCGCAGGCACAAGCACCGATGCCGGATCAGTTCGTCCGGCTGCAGCGGCAGGCCATGGGCTGCCGCGTACGCAGGACTCGCCGCCAACCAGCGTTGATTGGCGCCCAGCCGGTGCGCCACCCAGGAGGAGTCCCGCAGCTTGCCGATGTGGATCACCACGTCGCTGGCCTGTGGCCGATGCATCGGGTGCTCCGACAGCATCAGTGTGACCAGCACCTTCGGGTATCGCTCACAAAAGCTTTGTACGACCGGCGCCACGTGCCGGCGCCCGAACCCAAAAGGAGCCGCGATCCGAAGGTGGCCCTCCAGCGAGAGCGACGCGGCCGACACGCGCGCGCCGACGCCCTCGAGCTGGCGCAACAGTGCAGCCGACTCCAGCGCCAGGCGCGCACCGGCGTCAGTGAGCTGCAACGATCGCGGACCGCGCATCACGAGGCGCGTGTCGAGCGCCGCCTCCACCTTGCGCAGCCGAACCGACAGAGCGGGCGGGGTTACGCCAAGCGATCTTGCGGTGCCGGCCAGTGAAGTGGCGTGGGTCAGCGCTTCGAAGAAGCGCAGGTCGTCCAAGCTCAGCATGAATCTCCGATTCATCCAATGTTGCACGGATGTTAAACACAAGTGAAGCCGTCGCCGTCAGACTGCCGGCCCATGGGGCTACCGACCGATCGAGGCGTACGAACCGAGGCCGTTCTGTTCGACCTGCTCACGGCGCTGCTGGATTCATGGGCCGTCTGGAAGGCTGCCGCCGGCTCCGAAGAAGCGGGCCTTGCGTGGCGAACGGAATACCTGCGCCTGACCTACGGCTGTGGCGCCTACCAGCCGTACGAAGCGCTCGTCAGCGAGGCCGCGAGGCGTACCGGACTGGGCGACGCCGCCGCCACTCGACTCGTGCGGGCCTGGGACACGTTGCCGCCCTGGTCCGGCGCACAGGCTGCGCTCGACGCGCTGGTCGGCAGGGTGAAGCTCGCCGTGGTCACCAACTGCTCGCAGACGCTCGGCCGCCGCGCAGCCGACTTGTTCAACGTGCCGTGGGACACCGTCGTCACGGCCGAGGAAGCGGGCTACTACAAGCCGGACCGCAGACCGTACGAGCTGGCGCTCGCCCGGCTCGGCGTAGCGGCCCCGCAAGCCGCCTTCGTGGCCGGCTCGGGCTACGACCTCTTCGGCACGCACGCCGTCGGCCTGCGCACCTACTGGCACAACCGCATCGGCCTGCAAAGGCCGCATGGCGCACCGCCCGCGGCCCGCGAAGAGCCGACGCTGGACCTGCTGCCCGCATGGGCGATGGAGGAGCACTCGACATGAGATGGTTTGCAGCAATGCTGATGGGCTTCGGCCTGGTGACGACCGGTACGGCCGCCGAGGTCTATCCGGGCAAGGCGATCACGCTGATCGTGCCGTTTCCTGCCGGCGGCCCCAGCGACGCGCTGGCCCGTCAGGTGGCGCAGCGGCTCGGCGCACGCCTGGGCCAGCAGGTGGTGGTGGACAACGTCTCGGGCGCGGGCGGCACCATCGGGTTGGCGAAGATGGTCAAGGCGCCGGCCGATGGCTACACGCTGGGCTTCGGCACCATCGGCACCCATGTGGCCAATGTCGCGCTCTACAAGAAGCTGCCCTACGACCCGATCAGCAGCTTCGAGCCGATCGGCTTTCTTGGGTCCGCTCCCCTCGTGCTGGTGGCCAAAACGGGGCTGCCGGTCAAGAACCTCGCCGAGTTCGAGGCTTATGCGCGGGCCAACGCGGCCCGCATGAGTTACGGCAGTGCCGGTGCGGGTTCGATCTCCCACTTCGGCTGTGTGATGCTGCTGTCGTCGATGAAGCTGGACATCACCCACGTGCCCTACCGCGGCGTTGCGCCGGCCATGACGGATCTGATGGGTGGACAAATCGACTTCATGTGCGACCAGACCACGACCTCGGTGCCGCAGATCGAAGCCGGCAAGGTCAAGGCCGTGGCGGCCCTGTCCCGCGCAAGGATCTCCGTGCTGCCCGCTTTGCAGACCGCATCGCAGGCCGGCTGGTCCGACGTGGATCTGCGCTCGTGGAACGCGTTGTTCGCTCCCAAGGGAACACCATCGGCCATCGTCAAGCGCCTGAACGACGAGCTGATCCAGCTGATGCAGGATCGCGAGTTCCGCGGCTCCATGCAAAAGGTCGGCCTGGAACTACCTGGCCCGGAGATGATGTTCCCGAGCCTGGTCACGGTTGCCATCCAGCTCGGCATCCGGCGCGACGTGCCGGCTCTGAAGGCCCGCAGCGAGTACCTGGATTGACGACATGAGCGAGCGGACGCTGGACCAGCTGGACACGCCGTCGGCGCTGATCGACGAAGCACGGATGGCGCGCAACATCCGGCGCATGCAGGCGCGCATGGATGCCCTGGCCGTTGGCTTTCGCCCGCACGTGAAGACCACCAAGTGCCCGGCCGTCGCGCGTCTGCAGCGCGAGGCCGGCGCACGGGGCATCACGGTGTCCACGTTGAAGGAAGCGCAGCAGTTTTTCGCTGATGGCTTCGACGACATCCTTTACGCCGTTGCGTTGGCGCCGCACAAGGCCGAACAGGCGTGTGCGCTGATGCGCCGCGGCTGTCGGCTGCAGGTGGTGGTGGACTCCGTCGACGCCGCGCAGGCCTTGATCGCGGCGGACCGGCGCCCGGATTCCAGTCGCCGGGCCGGCGTGCTGATCGAAGTCGATGTCGACGGCCATCGCGGCGGCGTGGCGCCGGACTCACCCCTTCTGATCCAGTTGGGGCGCCTGCTTCACGACAGCGGCGTGTCCCTTCTCGGTGTCATGGCGCATGCCGGAAGCTCGTACGACCTGAACAATCCGGATGCGCTGCAACGCCTGGCGGAGCTGGAGCGCGATCGTGCCGTGCATGCCGCGCAGCGGCTGCGCGACGCAGCTCTGCCGTGTCCGGTGGTGAGCATCGGTTCCACGCCGACGGCACTGTCGGCCGTGCGACTGGACGGCGTCACCGAAGTGCGCGCCGGGGTGTACGTGTTCTTCGACCTCGTCATGGCCGGTGTCGGCGTGTGCAGGAACGACGACATCGCGTTGTCGGTGCTGACCACCGTGATCGGACACCATCTCGAGCAGGGCCGTGCCATCGTCGACGCCGGATGGATGGCCATGAGCCGCGACCGCGGCACCGAACGGCAGCCGGTGGATCAGGGTTATGGCCTGGTCTGCGACGAGGGCGGTACCGTCATCGACGGCCTTTTGCTCAGCGGGGCGAATCAGGAGCATGGCATCGTGACCCACCGTGACTCCACGTTCGCTGTCGACATCGCCGCGCGCCTGCCGATCGGCACGCGACTGCGCATACTGCCCAACCACGCGTGCGCCACCGGCGCCCAGCATGCGAGCTACCACGTGGCCAGGGGAGCGCGCGTGATCGCCGAATGGCCTCGATTCAACGGTTGGTGAGCCAACATGAACATCCGCGTGATCAATCCAGACACACTCGCACGTCCCGGTGGCCACTACAGCCACGCCGTGGTGGCCCATGGGATGGTGTACGTCGCAGGCCAGCTGCCGATCGAGCCCTCCGGACACAAGCTGGTGGACTCGTCATTCGAGGCGCAGGCGGCTCAGACCTTGCGCAATGTCGAGGCGGCAATCGTGGCGGCGGGTTCATCGAAGAACCAGCTGGTCCACGTCCGCGTGTACATCGCGGACATCGACTTCTGGCCGGCGTTCAACGCGATCTACGCGAGCTGGGTCGGCGAGCACCGACCCGCACGCGCGGTCGTGCCGGTACCGGGTCTGCACCACGGGTTTTTGCTCGAGATCGAGGCGATCGCCGCGCTGTGAAGACGCCGCGTGGCGCCCGGGGTCATTGCGACACAGGCGTGTCGGTGATGATCTCGGCGTAGTTGAACATCGGCAGCGGTGGCATCAGCTTCAGGCGCTCGGCCGCGCTGATGCGGACCTGATACGAGAAGCGCTTGAGTGGCTCGATCGGTATCGTCGACGGCGCGAGCTTGCCGAGCAGGATCTGTTCGGCCTTGAACGCGGTGAACTGCCCCACGCTGTGGTACTTGCTGACCAGCCCCGACAGCGCGCCGGCCTGCATCAACTGCTCGGTGGAGGCGAACGTCGGCAGGCCCAGCGCCATCGCTGTCGGGATGATGGTGTCCTGCGCCTGGGTGCCGAGAAAGCTGTCGGGCGGCAGGTACATCCATTGCGCCTTCTGGTCCTTCAGCTCGCGCACCAGGTCGGCTGCACCCTCCGTAGTAGGTTTGTGATTCGCGTCGAGCTTGAACGTCCGCTCGAGAACCTCAAAGCCCTTCTCGCGGCCCAGGCGGCGCAGTTCCTCGACCACGACCACCGAGTTCTGCTCCGTCGGCGTATACAGCACGCCGACGGTCTTGAACGGCCGATAGGCTGCCATCGCCTGCACCTGAGCCGACACCGGCGCCACGTGCACCACTCCGGTCAAATTGTCGCGTTGCGCGCCGTTGTCGGCAACGATTTTGGCCAGCGCGGGCGCGGCAACCAAGGTGAACACCACCGGGATATCGTGGACGAACTTCTCCGGCGTTGGCGAATCGTACGGACCTACGACGCCGAGCGTGACGGTCGTTCCCCATGTGTAGATGAGGTCCGGCTTCGTCGCGCGGATCTCTTCCAGGAACCCCGCCATGCGGCCGGGGTCGCGATTGAGGTCCCGGTAGACGATCTGCACCGGAATCTTGCGCGAGGCGAAGTACTCCTCGAATCCCTTCTCCACCTCGGTCATACCGCGGAAGGTGATGGCGTAGATGCGCAACGCGCGTCCGGCCGCCGGGCGCTTGGTCGCCGCGGCCGATGGCATGTTGGCAGCCAGAGTCTTGGCCTGTGCCCATGCCGGCGGCGCGACCAGCGGCGATGCCAGCGCGATGGCAAGCAGTCGGCGGCGAGTGAAGTGATCGGACATGGTCAAGCTCTCCCAGATACTCGAAATCAGGCCAGGCTTCGCGCGACGCGAACCTCGCGGGCATGCGACACGACGGTCAGCAACAGGAACGTGAGGCCGCAGATGAACACCGCGGCACCAGTGACGACGAAACTCGAGCGATAGCCGACCGCGACCACCAGCAGGGCCGCGATGATCGGGCCGAACGCGTTGCCCAGCCGCTCGAGCAGCCGGTACACGCCGTACACCGCCGGTTCACCCAGCGCGGCGATCTCCTGCTCGCAATGCTCGCGGATCAGCGCGCTCTGCGCGGCCATGGACAGGGCCTGGCCCAACCCGACCAGCAGCACGGCCGCGAAGACCCAGATGACGTGGGCACTGATCAGCAGCAGCAAGCCGCCCGCACCCGACACCAGCAGACCCGCGGCGACGAACCACTCCATGCGCCGGCGCGTTGTGGCCAAGCCAGCGGCCAGAGGCGAGACCAGCACCATCGCCACGCCATAGGTCATCAGCACCCGACCGGCCACGGCCTGTGTGCTGTCGATCGACAGCAGGAACAGCGGCACGAGGTAGAAGCACATTCCCGTGAGCAGGATCTTCGCGGGCATCGCCGCCAGGCCGGTCACGACCATGAACCGGCGGTTGAAGAGCAGCGAAACGAAGTCGCGTGCCCGCGGCAGCCGCGACCCCGAGGCCTGCGCCGGCACCGGTGACGATTCGGGCATCAGCCGGATTGCCGCCGTAGAGCCGACCGCCAGCAGCGCGGCGACGAACAACGTCAGCCGCTCGCCGATGTTGTCGGCCAGGATGCCGCCGATCGACGGCCCGCACACCGTGGCCACCATGATGGCGCCGATGAACACCGAGAAGCTGCGCGCACGATTGCGGCTGTCCGAGAAGGCCAGCACGTGGGCCTGCGCCGCCACGAAGACAAGGCCGTAGCCGAGCGCACAGAGTGATCGCCACAACAGCAGATCGAGCACGCTTGCAGCCAGCGAACTGGCGAGGAAACCCGCTGCCGCTATCAGCGCACCGGTAGTCATGGCGCGGCGGTTGCCCATGCGCTCGGCGAATGCGCCCATCCAGGGTTGGCCGAGCGCGACGATCAACATGAACAGCACGATCGGCAGCCCGACCACGATCTCGGGCGTCAACCCGGGGATCGGCACCAGAAGATCCTTCACGTAGCCGGGCAGGAACGGACGCGTCAGCTCCTCGGCCAGGATGAACGCGAACAGCGGCGCGCGCACCTTGGACAGCTTGGAGTCGTCGACCCGTTCGACCGGTTCGACCTCGGTGCCGAAACGATACTGCCGCGCCAGCGCCAGCATACCGGCGCGCACCGAATCCAGCGCGGCCGAGCGCTCGTGCGCCGGTCGGCGTCGCGCCTCGTCGACCTCGCGCACCAGGCTTTCGTAGCCTGCGCTGACGCGCGCGCGAATGGCCTCCAGCGAAGAAACGACCGCGCCGAAGGCTCCATCGGGCTCGGCCATCCGGCCGGTGCTGAAGTCGCCGGCCGCCCCGCGCTCGAAGGTTTCGCCAAGTGACCGCAAGGCCTTCTCAATCTTGTCGCCAGCCAGGAAGTGCAGCAGCTCGAGCGTGAAGAACAACGCGACGATCAACACCACCAACACGTCGAACAGCATGTCGGTCGTGATGCGATTGATGAAGTCCACGCTGACACCGATGTGCAGCATGCCCATGCGTTGTTCCTGTGGGGTCACGATCGGCAACGACACCACGTACTGGTTGTCCAGGCGCGCCGTGGGGGCCAGCCGAGGAGGTGACTCCAGCCAGGCCAGCACGTCCGGCCGCCGGAAGTACTTTTCGGCACCTTTCGGGGCCGTGAACCGTTGGTAGATGACCTTGCCCGCTGCGTCTGTCACTGCGACGTAGGCGACATCGGGAATAGCCGCCTTCAGTTCGTCGAAGGTCTGTTCGATGCCATAGATCGCGGTAAACGCCACCGAGTGCTCCATGGCCCTCAGGAGTACGGCTCGCGTGGAGCCGCCGCCAGAAGCCACTTTGGCAGCCATCTCGGGCGCCAGCGTGCGCTCGAACACGTGGTGCGAAAAATAGGCGCTGGCACTGAGCGCCAGGATGATGACGAGCATCAACGCGCCCGCCAGGCGCAGGTAGATCGCTCGAAGATAGGAATGCGTCACCGCGGACCGCCCCTGCCGAGTTGGCTGCGCAGCAATGCGATCTGCGCCTCCGCGCCGCGAACGGTGTCGAAGAAGCGCGCCAACGGCCGCGCGAACGGCCCGCGCAGCTGCGTCCGGCCCAGCTGGCCAGGATCCACGCTGTCGCCGAGACTGGACTCCACGTCGTCGAGATCCTTCGACATGCGACTCATCACGGCACGCACGGCCAGCCACGCGAGCACCGCGGAGACGACGAAGATGCCGAATGCAATCGCGGTCAATTCACGCGCCACCTTCAACGACGATTCGCGCAGCTGGGCTTCGTCGAAACGAAGTGCCACGTGGCCGATCACCTGGCCGAAGTTGTTCTTGATGGGCACGCCGACAGCCGAATTGATGCCGGACTTGACCATCCATTGGTCGCCGGCGGCATCCTTCGCCTCCTGGATCCACGCCTTCGACACGCCCCGCATGGCACGCAGCTTGTCGGTGCTGTAGAGAATCTGTCCGTCGTTGTCGAAGACCTCAACCGTCCGGATCAGGTCGTCCGTCGACCGTTCACGGTCCATCGTCTCCGGCAAGGTACCGATATCGGAGAACTGCAGGCCGAGCGCCAGCGACGACCGAATGCTGTTCTCGATGCCGGCTCCGGTGACCACGAGTCGGTCCTTGACCAAGCGGTCCATCGTCGATTGGTACTTGAAGTAGTTCAACAGTCCCGACATGCCCACGGCAAACAGGCACACCAGTACCGCGATGACGGTCATCTGCGTGCGCGCGTTGTTCATGTGCGGGATGTCTTCGAGGTTTGTGGAAGGCCGGGCTCGTCGGCCGGTTCTTGTCCGTGCAAGCGCAGCGCCAGACATCGAGCGAGCCGAGTCTACGGGCGCCGGCCGCGACGACGAGATACGCATCGGCGGCAGGTGAGCAAAAGTTCAGCAGATCGACCGTTTGCGTTGTGCGCAACGTTGTTCACCGCCACGCCCAGCGTCGACACCCAATCGGCGAGCGACAGGCACGGACCGCGCACTCATCCACGCAACGTGAAAGGTCTAACGATTCATACAAGCAGGTCGTGCGAATGTGCCTCGGCAAACGGGGTCCCCCAGTGAAACACTTTTTGTTGCCACAGCGGGCTGCAGTACGGATGTGTCGACGCTGAGCTGTACCGAAGACACGGCCTTGTCGCCGCCGGAAGAGGAAGCTGGCGGCGACATACAAACGAGACCGACAAAGGCGTGACGATTCCCGATGAGTGCCGTAGCCCAGATCACCCGGATTGCGCGGGACGAGATCGCAGGTGACACCGTCCCTGCTGCGCTGTTCGACCTGCACTGGGAGCCCCCGGTCGCCAGGCGGCGCGCGCCGGCGACCTGGAAGCAGTACATGGCCATCGCGAGCCAGGTCGTCGGGCGCTTCCACGGCCAGTTCCGCATGGGGCATTTCGACTATGTGCATCCGGTTCGGCTGCAACCCGAGACCGTGCGGCGCCTGAAGCGGCCCTACAAGGTCAACGTGGCCTACTCCGACTGGGGGCCGCCCGACGCACCGATCATCGTGTGCGTGGGCGGCGTGGCCAGCGTGGCCATGCGCTTCAACTACCTCGCCTCGGACCTGTGCGACTCGTTCCGGTTGATCTGCCCCGACTGGGTGGGTCGCGGGCGGTCCGGCTGGCTGGCTGACCAGGGCGACTACTCGATCGAGACGTATGCCGAGCAACTGCGCCAGGTCATCATGCACCTTGGCGGCAGACCCGTCACCGTGCTCGGCTCCTCCATGGGCGGTTCGGCCGCCATCGAACTCATCTCGCGCCACCCCAAGCTTATCGATCGCCTGATCCTCAACGACATTGGACCGCACATCCCCTTCAGCAGGCGCCGCCGGCGTGCCCAGACGCTGGCCAGGCACTACGTGTTCCGTGACCCGTCGGACATGCTGCGCCGCGTCGGTGCCTCGCAAAAGAACGACGGCCCGGTGGCCGACGACATCCGCTTCAACCTCACCTTCCATCAGACACGTTGGTCCGACGAGGAAGGCGGCCGCATCTATCGTCACGACGTGCGCGCCTTGCAGGCGTACCGCGTCAGCGCCCGCTCGAGCCTGCAGCAGTGGAGGCAGTGGCAAAAGGTGAAGTGCCCATTGCTGCTGATTCATGGCCTGCAGTCGGACGCCCTCTTCCCGGCCACGATCGAGCGCATGTCCAAGGGACGCGAGATCACGGTGATGCATCTGCCCGACACCGGGCACGCACCGTTGCTCGCTGACCGCAATCAGATCGCTTTCCTCCGCGAGTGGCTCGACGGCGCCCATGCGCCGGGTCTGGAGTGGAGCGTGCTCCATGCGCCACCGCGCGAGCGCCATGTCAGCAACCCGATCCACTTTGCCCCGCAGAGCGCGCTGCGATGACCGTCGCCTCCACCTTGGCAGAGATGGCGCGTCCGCTGCTCTTCGTGCGCCACGGCGCAACTGCACCGAATCTCGACGGTCTGCGCTGTGGCGGTGATCTCGACGTCCCGATGACCACCACCGGGCGCGCCCAGATTGCGCAGGCTGCCGACGCGTTGCGCCGGATCGGCAGACCGATCGACCTGATCATCGCGAGCGATCTGCTGCGCACGCGCGAAAGCGCGCAGATCGTCTCCGGCGTCCTCGGCGGTGTACCGCTCGAGATCGATGCCGACTGGCGCGAGCGTGCGCTGGGGACGTGGAACCTGTGCCCGATCGGCGAAACAGAAGCTGCGTTGCGGGCGGGCGAACAACCCCCCGGGGGCGAATCGAATGCGGTGTTCACGGCGCGCATCAGGAGCGCACTGGCCGGCCTGCAGTCGCGCGTACGAAGCGGCCTGCCGCTGCTGGTCGGTAGCCGCGGCGTCGCCCGCGTGCTCAGAGAGACCCTCGACTGCCGCAGCGTCGCACCGGTCGACAACGGCGAAGTTCTCTGTTTCGACCTTGCAGCAATGCCCGTCGACCTGGACCACTTCCACCGCACTCTGCCGACGGCCGCCCTGGCCGGCGCCACCTCATGACGGCTCCATCGAACACCGTCGACACGCCGGCATCCGACAAGGTCGAATCGACGACCCTGCGAGTCGCGCTGGTTCTGCTCGCGCTGACGGCGCTCGCCGCAGAGCTGTGGGACTGGCTGACGCCCGGGCCGGCACCGTGGTCGGTGCCGCTGTCCGCGCCGGCCCTGCTGCTGGCGCTGGCCTGGATCGTGTTGCGCCGGACCGCCGCGTCCAGCCAGGCAAGGTTGCCGAGCGTGGACCCGGCCAAGAGCGCTGCCGAATCGCTGGCAGCCGTCGAACCGCAGAGCATGGTGGCCCTGATCGATACCGCAGGACGCTTTCTGTTCACGAGCGCCTCGCTGACGCAGGCGCTCGGCAGTTCGCGCGAGATGCTCGCCGGCCGCAGCATGCAGGAGGTGATTGCCGTTGCCGCGCGCGATCAACTGGCCAAGGCCCTGGCGACCGCGCTCGAGGGGCAGCCCGCCCAGCTGCAATGGCCCGCGCTCGGGATGGATCAGACCTTGCGCACGCTGCGCGTCGATCTGCTGCCGCGGCGCGACCTGAAGTCGAAGGTGGTCTGCGTCGAGTTGCTGGCCATGGACGTCAGCGAGGACCAGCGCCAGCACGATGAGGTCCGGCACTCCGAGCGGCGGCTGCGCACGATCATGGACCAGATTCCGGTCACCGTGTCTTACATCGACGCGGACTACCGATATCGCTACATCAACCGCGCGCAGGAACAGTGGCTGGGCGCCACTGATGCCGAGGTGTCCGGGCGCAAGGTGGCCGAGCTGGTCGACGACGCGGTCTGGTCCAACATCGAACCCAACCTGCGGATGGCGCTCAACGGCGTGCAGGTGCCGCTCGAACGCCAGCGGACCGATCGACAGGGCAATCCGGTCTGGCACTCGGGCCGCCATGTACCCGACGTCAACGATCGGGGCGAGGTGGTCGGCACCTACACGGTGTTCTTCGACATCACCGAACGCGCGCTGGCCGAGCAGGCCCTGCGCCACAACGAACAGGAATTGCTCGCGGCCAAAGCGGCGGCCGAGCACGCCAGCAAGGCCAAGTCGGAGTTCCTGGCCAACATGAGCCACGAGATCCGCACACCGATGAACGGCGTGCTCGGGCTGACCGAGTTGCTGCTGGAAACGCCCCTCAGCGACGAGCAACGTCCCCTGGTCGAGACGGTTCGCACCTCGGGCGAGGCGCTGCTGTCGATCATCAACGACATCCTGGACTTCTCCAAGATCGAAGCCGGCAAGCTGGAGATCGAGGCGATCGACTTCGAGTTGTTCCAGTCAGTCGAAGACGTGGTGCAGATGCTCGCACTGCGTGCGCACGCCAAAAATCTCGAGCTGGCCTGCCGCATCGACGACGATCTGCCCGGTGCGGTGAAGGGAGACCCTTATCGCCTGCGCCAGGTGCTGACCAATCTGCTCGGCAACGCGCTGAAGTTCACGCAACGCGGCGAAGTGGTGCTCGAGGTCTGCCGCGACGCGAAGCGCGGAATCCTGTTCAAGGTGCGCGACAGCGGCATCGGCATGTCGGAGGAGGCGCTGGGGCGCGTGTTCACGCCCTTCGCGCAGGCCGACGGTTCCACCACGCGCCGTTTCGGCGGCACGGGCCTGGGTCTGGCCATCTGCCGGCACTTGGTATCGCTGATGGGCGGCGAGATCGGTGCCACGAGCACCGAAGGCGTGGGCTCGACCTTCTGGTTCACGCTGCCGGTCGGCGAGGCCGCTCACGTTCCGCCGAAGGTCTTTCCGAAGGAACTGGTCGGCCGGCGCGCGCTGATCGTCGACGACAACCCCACCAACGTCGAGATCATGGTGCACCACGTCCGCATGGCGGGCATGCGCCACGCCAGCGCGTCCGACGGGATGGCGGCGCTGAGCCTGCTGAAGGCGGCGGTCAGGGATGCCGACGCGTTCGACGTGGCCATCGTCGACATGAAGATGCCCGGCATGACCGGCCTCGAGCTGGCCGCCTCGGTGCGCGCGGACCCATCGCTACGGCCCCTGCCGATGGTGATGGTGACCTCGCTGCACTCCGACACCGAACTGAAACGCGCGCGCGAACTGGGCATGAGCGCCTACCTGTCCAAGCCGGTGCGCCGGCACGAACTGTTCCGCGCGCTGCTGCAGGGCCTGGGCATGACGCAGGCCGCAGGTCACGATGCCTCGTCGTTGGGCATCGCGGTGAGCAGCACGCGTCTGCATGCCAAGGTGCTGCTGGCCGAGGACAACGCGGTCAACCAGTTCGTTGCACAGCGCATGTTCAAGTTGATGGGTTGCCCTTTCGACATCGTCAACAACGGACAGTTGGCCGTCGAGGCGGTCCAACGGGGTGGCTACGACATCGTGCTGATGGACTGCCAGATGCCGGTGATGGACGGTTATGCCGCCACGCGTGCGATCCGGCAGTGGGAGTCGACCCGGGCCGGCGGTCGCCGCCTGCCGATCGTGGCGCTGACGGCCAACGCGCTGGTCGGCGATGCCGACATCTGCCTGGCCGCCGGCATGGACGACCATCTGCCCAAACCCTACACCCGTGACCAGCTGGTGTCGACCATGGTGCGCTGGCTGCCGGCGCGCCTGGTCGAGCTGGTCCAGAGCGGCCCCGCATTCGCGCCGGCCGAAATCCATCCACCCGCAGCGCCAGTGTTGCCGACAACGTCGACCGCCATGGCCGCGACCCCGTCAGCCGAGAGCATCGTGCTCAACGCGCGAGCGCTCGACAACATCCGTGCGCTCGACCCGGACGGCCAGGACGGCGTGCTCGCCGACGCCGTCAACATCTACCTGGACGACATGCCGCCACAGCTCGCCGCGATGCAGGCGGCGGCGCATGCCGGCGTCATGCCCGAAATCGTGCGCCTGGCCCATGCGATGAAGTCGGCCAGCCACAACGTCGGCGCCAGCCAGCTGGGCGACCTGTGTCGACAGCTGGAGCAGCTCGGCAAGGCGGGCGCCGTCGATGACGCGCGCGCGCTCGTCCCTTCGCTCGAGGCGCACTTCCGCGCCGTCAGGCCACTGCTGCTGGAGCTGACAGGGGCCAGCGTATGAAGCGGACCGCTCGAATCCTGGTGGTCGATGACGACAAGGGTGCCCGGCGCCTGACGCGGGCCACGCTGTCGCGTGCCGGTTTCGACGTGGTCGAGGCCGAAGACGGCCAGCAGGCGCTCGATCTCGCGAGCGCCAGCATGCCCGATCTCGTGCTGCTGGACGTGAGCATGCCGGTGAAGGACGGCTTCGTCACCTGCGGCGAGCTGCGTGCCCTGCCGGGCGGCGATGGCGTACCGGTGGTGATGATGACCGGCCTCGACGACGTGCAGTCGATCGAGCAGGCGTTCAAGGTCGGCGCCACCGATTTCATCACCAAACCGATCAACTGGCCCATCCTGGCGCACCGCGTGCGCTACATGCTGCGCGCCAGCGAGGCCATCAACGCCCTGCAGGAGAACCAGCGGCGCCTGTCCAATGCCCAGCGCATCGGCGAGATGGGTGACTGGATGTGGTCGGTGCGCGACGACCGCATCGTGCCGTCCGAGCAGGCCTGGCGCATCCTGGGGCTCGACCCGAAGCGCAGGCACCTGACCAGCGAAGACCTGCTCAGGTGCATCCACCTCGAGGACCGCAACCGCGTGCGCACCGCGATCACGCACGCGGTGCAGGAAGGAAGGGGTTTCTCGGTGCAGCATCGCGTTGTCCATCCGGACGGCGGACTGCGCCATGTGCATCAGCAGATCGAGATCATCGAATGCGACGCACAGGGTCACGCCCAGCAACTCGTCGGTGCCATCCACGATGTCACGCACCGCACCGACGCCGAAGAGCAGATCCGGCGGCTGGCCTACTACGACACGCTCACCGGCCTTCCCAACCGCCTGCTGTTTCTGCAGCGCCTGCACTCCGCTCTCGGCCACGCCGAACGCAACGGCCACAAGGTCGCACTCATCTTCGTCGACCTCGACAACTTCAAGCGGGTCAACGACACCATGGGGCACAGCGCGGGCGACGAGCTGCTGCAGGTCGTCAGCTCGCGGCTGGTCAGCTCCATCCGTGTGCTCGACTCGATCAGCCGCACAGCCGCCCTGGACAGCGATGGACCCAGCATCGCGCGCCTTGGCGGCGATGAATTCACGGTGATGGTCAGCGAGGTGGCCTGCGCCGATGACGCCGCAGCGATCGCGCGCCGCCTGGTCGACTCGCTGGCCGAGCCGGTGACGATCCAGAGCACCGAGATCTACATCGGTGGCAGCGTCGGCATCGCCCTGTACCCTGACGACGGCACCGATATCGACACGCTGCTCAAGAACGCCGATACCGCGATGTATCGAGCCAAGGAGGCCGGCAAGGGCAGCTTCCACTTCTACGACCCTTCGATGACCGAGCGCGCGCTGCAGCGGCTCGCCACCGAGGTGCAGTTGCGTCGCGCGATCGAGCGCGACGAGTTCGTGCTGCACTTCCAGCCCCGCATCGACATCGCCAGCGGTCGCATCGTCGGTGCCGAGGCACTGCTGCGCTGGAATCACCCCGAACGCGGTCTGGTGATGCCGGAGGATTTCATCGGCCTGTCGGAAGACTGCAATCTGGTGGTGCCGATCGGCAATCGCGTGATCGCCGAGGCCTGCCGCCAGCTCGGCGCGTGGCGGGACGCCGGTCTGCCGCAGATCCCGATCGCGGTCAATCTGGCCGCCAGCCATCTGCGCGAGGCCGCGCTGCCCGACATCGTGGCCGAGTCGCTCGCTAGGCACGGCCTGCCCGCGTCGCTGCTGGAGGTCGAGGTCACGGAGTCGGTGATGCTGGCGGACCCGGAAGACAGCATTCGCAACGCCATTGCGCTGAATCGGCTGGGCGTGCGGATCGCCCTCGACGACTTCGGCATGGGCTACTCGTCGCTCAGCTACCTGAAGCGGCTGCCCGTGTCGTGCCTGAAGATCGACCGATCCTTCATCCACGAGATGATGCAGGACACCAGCAGCGCCGGCATCGTGACCGCCATCATCGCGATGGCGCACACGCTGGGATTGCGCGTCGTCGCCGAGGGCGTCGAGCACGAAGGCCAGCTGGATGCCCTGCGCGGTCGAGGATGCGACGAGTTCCAGGGCTTCCTGCACAGCTGCCCGCTGCCCGCAGCCGAGTTCGCCGACCTGCTCGGTCAACAAACCCCTGCGCCGCCCCTGGCGCGGCTGGACTTGGCGTCGCAGCGCCCGAGACCGCGCACCGCGGTGATGTGATCGAGCCGGCCGCTGCCGGCTCGACTCATGCCCCCTGCGGAACCTCGAGGTCGAACGCGCGGTGCAATGCGCGCACCGCCAGCTCCATGTACTTCTCGTCGATCACCACCGAGGTCTTGATCTCGCTCGTCGTGATCATTTGGATGTTAATGCCTTCTTCCGAGAGTGTGCGGAACATCTTGGCCGCCACGCCGGCGTGGCTGCGCATGCCGATGCCCACGATCGAGACCTTGCAGATCTTCGGATCGCCGATCACGTCGCCGGCGCCGAGTGGCGGCGCGACCTGCGTCTTCAGCAAATCCATCGTGCGCGCATAGTCGTTGCGGTGCACGGTGAACGAGAAGTCGGTCTTGCCGTCGTGCGACACGTTCTGCACGATGACGTCGACGTCGATGTTGGCTTCGGCCACTGCTCCGAGGATACGGAAGGCGATGCCCGGCTTGTCAGGCACGCGCATCAGCGTGACCTTGGCTTCGTCGCGGTTGAAGGCGATGCCGGAGACGACGGCTTGTTCCATGTTGAGGCCTTCCTCGAAAGTGATCAGCGTGCCCGAGACCGACTCCTCGGCGATCGGAATGTCCCATGGCGTGAAGCTCGACAGCACGCGCAGCGGCACCCGGTACTTGCCGGCGAACTCCACCGAGCGGATCTGCAGCACCTTGGAGCCGAGGCTCGCCATTTCGAGCATCTCCTCGAAGCTCACGGTGGCCAGGCGGCGCGCCTCGGGCACGATGCGCGGGTCGGTGGTGTAGACGCCGTCGACGTCGGTGTAGATCAGGCACTCGGCCGCCTTCATGGCGGCCGCCACCGCCACCGCCGACGTGTCAGAACCGCCGCGGCCGAGTGTGGTGATGTGGCCGTCGCCGTCGATGCCCTGGAAGCCGGTGATGATCACCACCTTGCCGGCGGCCAGGTCGGCGCGCACGCGGGCGTCATCGATGCTCTCGATGCGGGCCTTGGTATAGGCGCTGTCGGTCTTGATCGGCACCTGCCAGCCGGCGTAGCTCACGGCCTGCAGGCCCTCGGCCTGCAGCGCCAGCGACAGCAGCCCGACCGATACCTGCTCGCCGGTCGAGGCGATCATGTCGAGCTCGCGCATCGTCTGCGGGGTCGCCTTCTCGGGTGACACCTCCTTGGCCAGCCCGAGCAAACGGTTGGTCTCGCCGCTCATGGCGGACGGCACGACGACCATCTGGTGGCCCGCACGCGCCCACTTGGCGACGCGCTTGGCGACCTGCCGGATGCGCTCGGTCGAGCCCATCGAGGTGCCGCCGTACTTGTGGACGATCAGGGCCATTGCGATTCGATGAGGTCGGCGCGCTGTCGGCTGGCGACGGCGCAGTGGATCGGGTAACGCGCGGGAGGCGAAGAACGTGAGATTTTAGCCGTCACCCTTGCGGTGGGCTTGCTGGGTCGGGCCGCCAGACCAGTGTGAGGCCGGCTTGGTCGGGCTGCAGCCAGCGCGCGTCGATGCCCAGACCGGGCACGTAGAGCAAACGGCCGGCCGACAGTACGAGCGGCCCGCCACGCTCCCACTGCGGCACACCGACCAGCTGGTACTGCTTCTTGAGACTGCGCGGCATGCCGGCGGCATGCAGCTGGAATCGTTCGCCGCCGCGCCGATCCCGCAGTTCGCAGGACTGCAAGGCGACTGCGGTCACGCCGCCACGCCGCACGCGGCGCACGTCGACCGCGCCACCCCAGCCGGGCAGCGCGTGATGGCCAGGTCGCGAGAGGTCGATGCGCAGCGGTGCCGTCGCTTCGGTGCTGCGGTCGGATGGCACATCCCGCAGGCGCAAGACCTCGCGATGCAGCGCCACCATCCGCTTGCCATCCACCGGCCAGCGGCCCGTTCGGCAAGCCGGCAGCTCGCTGCACAGTCGCTGCACCAGCGCGTCGGCTGCACCCTGCCCGAGGCGCTGCTGCAACCACCCACGCAACACCTGCCGCTGCCGAGCAGGAGACCAGGAGCGCCACACCGGCAGGCGCAGGCCGTCATCTTCGGCCAACGCCGCCAGGTCGACCGCGAGGTGCAGGTCGAGCACCGCATCGGCCTCCTGTGCACGGCGGGCCACCGCCGCCAGTGCCTGCTCGGCATCAGGGAATGACTGCACCAGGCTCGGCCAGACTCGCTGGCGCAAGCGGCTGCGGGCAAAGCGCCGATCAGCGTTCGACGCATCATCGACGTGATGCAGCCGATTGGCCCGCCCGTAGGCCTCGATCGCCTCGCGCGGCTGGTCGATCCAGGGCCGGGCCCAAGCCAGGCCATCGGCCTGCCACGCGCGCGGCATGGCCGCCAGGCCGGCCGGCCCTGCGCCGCGCAACGCCTGCAGCAGCACCGTCTCGGCCTGGTCACGGCGGTGCTGGGCCAGCAGCACGAGGCTGGCACCTTCGGCCTGCGCCATGCGGGTCAGCGCCACACGCCGCTCGCGGCGCGCCCAGGCCTCGACGCTGTCGCCGCGCGCGGGCTTCGTTTGCAGGCGGATGGCAGCGAAGCGCACCGGCAGCCCCTTGGCCCGCCAGCGCGCGCACTGTCGGCGTGCGGTCTCGAGCCAGGCGTCGGCCTGCTGCATCAGGCCATGGTGCACGTGCAGCGCCACGACCTGCAGGTCGAGCGCGGCGGCGGCCACGGCGGTGGCATGCAACAAAGCGGTGGAATCGCGGCCCGCGCTATAGGCAACGGCGACGGTGCCGCGCGGCGCGGCCTGGGGCGTGGTCAACGCTCCTTGCTGTCGGCGAAGCGGCCGTACGACATCAGCCGCTCGTAGCGCCGCTTCAGCAGCGCCTTGGTGTCGAGGTCGGCCACCTGGCGCAGCGCATCGGCCAGACCGCGCTTGAGCTGGGCGCACATGTGCTTGACGTCGCGGTGGGCACCACCCACCGGCTCGCTGACGATCTTGTCGACCAGGCCGAGGGCCTTGAGACGGTGTGCCGTGATGCCCAGCGCCTCGGCCGCGTCGGCCGCGCGCTCGGCGGTCTTCCACAGAATCGACGCGCAGCCCTCGGGGGAGATGACCGAGTAGATGGCGTACTGCAACATCAGCACCTGGTCGCCCACGCTGATGGCCAGCGCACCGCCCGAGCCGCCCTCGCCGATGATGGTGGTGATGATCGGCACCTGCAGCTGGCTCATTTCGAAGATGTTGCGGCCGATCGCCTCGGACTGCCCGCGCTCCTCGGCGCCGATGCCGGGGTACGCGCCCGGCGTGTCGACGAAGGTGAACACCGGCAGGCCGAACTTCTCGGCCGTCTTCATCAGGCGCAGCGCCTTGCGGTAGCCCTCGGGTCGCGACATACCGAAGTTGCGTTGGCCGCGCTCCTTGGTGTCGCGCCCCTTCTGGTGGCCGATCACCATGCACGGCTGGCCGTTGAAGCGGGCCAGGCCGCCGACGATGGACGCATCGTCGGCATAACTGCGGTCGCCGTGCAGCTCGGCGAACTCGGTGAAGATCTCGTTGGCGTAGTCCAGCGTGTAGGGCCGCTGCGGGTGGCGCGCGATCAGCGTCACCTGCCAGGGCGTCAAGCTGGAATAGATGTCCTTCGTGAGCTGAAGGCTCTTCTTGTCGAGGCGGTCGATCTCCTCAGAGATGTCGACGGCCGATTCGTTGGAGACGAACCGCAGTTCCTCGATCTTCGATTCGAGTTCGGCAATCGGCTGCTCGAACTCGAGGAAATGTCGTTTGCTCATCGGGCTGTTCTCAAGTTGATCCGGCTCTGCCGGTCAATTTGATCCCCCGCGGGAGGTGGGCTGGGCGCAGCCCGGCCAAGGGGGCGCTCAGTAGTCCACCGGCAGCGGGTCGAGGCTGCGCCAAATGTACCATGTGGCCACCGAGCGGAAAGGAGCCCAGGCGTCGCCCACTTCACGCGCCTCGACGCGCGACACCGGCTCGCCGCTGAAGTAGTTGACGCTGATGCCCTTGAGGAGGCCCAGGTCGTCCAGCGGCAGCACGTCCGGGCGCATCAGGTGGAAGATCAGGAACATCTCGGCCGTCCAGCGGCCGATGCCGCGGATGGCGACGAGCTCCTCGATGATCGGCTCGTCCTCCATCTGCTGCCATTGGCGGACGTGCACGCTGCCGCCCTCGAAGTGGCGCGCCAGGTCCACCAGATACTCGCTCTTGCGTGCCGACAGTCCAGCGGCGCGCAGCGCGGCGTTGTCGGCCGCCAGCACGGCCTTCGGGGTGATGCGCGTCGACGGTGCCTCGAGCACCTCGGCGAACCGGTTCCACACCGACTGCGCCGCCTTCACCGAAATCTGCTGGCCGACGATCGAGCGCGCCAGCGTGGTGAAGGCGTCGCCGCGGCTTTGCAGCCGCGCCTCGCCGAACTTGGGGATCAGCTTGCGCATCACGCGATCGCGCTTGCCGAGATGCTTGCAGGCGTCGTCCCAGTAATCGGGCACGGCAAGGGTGGCTCGGGTGACCATGCCGCTGCGCCTCAGGCCTTGACCCAGGTGGTGCCTTGCGGCGAGTCCTTGAGCTCGATGCCCTGTGCGGCAAGCTCGCGGCGGATGCGGTCGGCCTCGGCGAAATTGCGCACGGCCTTGGCCTGCGCGCGCGCGGCGATCTGCGCCTCGACGTCGGTGGGATCCAGCCCCGCCCCACCTTGCAGATAGGCACGCGGTGTCTGCTGCAGGATGCCAAGGGTGGCACCGAGCTGGCGCAGCGTGGTGGCCACATTCGGGTCGCGCGAACGGTTCAGCTCGTTGGCCAGTTCGAATAGCACCGCCAGCGCGCCCGGCGTATTGAAGTCGTCGTCCATCGCGGCGCGGAAGCTGCTTGCTGCCGCCGACGACCAGTCCGGTGCGCTGGCTGGAGCGGCGGTCATGCCGTCGAGCGACGTATACAGCCGCCGCAGCGCGGTGCGCGCGTCTTCGAGGTGGGCGTCGCTGAAGTTGAACGGACTGCGGTAGTGCGTGCGCAGCATGAAGAAGCGCAGCGTCTCACCGTCGTAGCGCTTCAGCACGTCGCGGACGGTGAAGAAGTTGCCGAGCGACTTCGACATCTTCTCGTTGTCGACGTTCAGGAAGCCGTTGTGCAGCCAGTACTTGACGAACGGCTTGGCCGTAGCACCCTCGCTCTGCGCGATCTCGTTCTCGTGGTGCGGGAACTGCAGATCCATGCCACCGCCGTGGATGTCGAAGGTCTCGCCGAGCAGCGCACAGCTCATGGCCGAGCATTCGATGTGCCAGCCGGGGCGGCCGGGACCATAGTCGCTCTGGAACTGCGCGTCGGCGGGTTCGTTCGGCTTGGCTGCCTTCCAGAGCACGAAGTCGAGCGGGTCGTCCTTGCCCTCGGAGACGGCGACGCGTTCGCCGGCACGCAACTCGTCCAGGCTCTTGCCCGACAGCTTCCCGTAGCCGGGAAACTTGCGCACCGCGAAATTGACGTCGCCGCTGCTGCCCTGGTAAGCCAGACCTTTGTCCTGCAGGGTGTGGATCATCGCCAGCATCTGCGGCACATAGTCAGTTGCACGCGGTTCGTGCGTCGGCGCTGCCGCACCGATGGCGGCGAGGTCCTGACGCATCGCGGCGATCATCTCGTCGGTCAGCGCACGGATCGTGATGCCGCGCTCGACCGCCCGCTTGATGATCTTGTCCTCGATGTCGGTGATGTTGCGCACGTAGGTCACGCGATAACCCGAGGCCTGCAGCCAGCGATAGACCACGTCGAACGCCATCATCATGCGCGCATGGCCCATGTGGCACAGGTCGTAGATCGTCATGCCGCACACGTACATCCGCACGTGGCCGGGCTCGATCGGGGAGAAGGGTTCGACGCGGCGCGTCAGCGAGTTGTAGATCTGGAGGCTCATCGGCCCTGGACGCCCGCACTCGTCGTCTCGATACAATCGATTCAGTATAGCGGCGCTCCACCCACTCGCTCCACTCTCCGACAGCCCATCCGTGCGACTCCCCTGGCGCCATTTCATCCTGGCCCTGCTGACCTGCGCACCTGCCGTGGCGCTTGCGCAGGACACGCGTGACGTGGAGCGCCTGTTTCGTGGCGGCGACACCGCGCAGGCCCTGCAGCGCGCCGACAAGGCCATCGCCGAGCGCCCGCGAGACGCAGCCATGCGATTCCTGCGCGGCGTGATGCTGTCGGAGCTGCAGCGCACGGCCGATGCGATGGACGCGTTCAATCGCATGATCGAGGACTTTCCCGATCTGCCCGAGCCGTACAACAACCTGGCCGTGCTGCACGCCGGGCAAGGCCAGATCGACCGCGCGCGCGAGCTGCTCGAGAATGCGTTGCGGCACGATCCGTCGTACTTCACTGCGCACGAGAATCTTGGCGACGTGTTCGTCCGCTTGGCCCAGCGCGCATACGAACGCGCCACCGGATCGGGCCGCGCCGAGCCGCTGTTGCAGCGCAAGCTGCGCCTCGCACGCGAGTTGGCGTCGGCACGACCTTAAGCACCCGCACGACCACCCATCCCTACAGGAGCGACTTGAATGTTTGTGATTTCCCGTTGCCTCATCACGCTGACCCTGGCAGCGGCGGCGGCCGGCGGCGCCTGGGCGCAGACCGTCCGCCTGGCCACCAGCCAGGGCGACATCGTCGTCCAGCTCGAGGCCGACAGGGCGCCGAAATCGGCGGCCAACTTCGTGCAGTACGTGAAGGACGGTCACTACGACGGCACGATCTTCCACCGCGTGATCGCCGGCTTCATGATTCAGGGCGGTGGCTTCGACGCCGACATGAAGCAGAAGCCCACGCGCGCGCCGATCCCGCTAGAGAGCCGCAACGGCCTGTCCAACGTGCGCGGCACGCTGGCGATGGCGCGCACGATGGTGCCAGAGTCCGCCACGTCGCAGTTCTTCATCAACGTGGTCGACAATGCCCGGCTCGATGCCGGCAACGCCGCCGATGGCAATGGCTATGCCGTGTTCGGCAGGGTCGTCAGCGGCATGGACGTGGTCGACAAGATCCGCGCCGTCGCGGTGACCGACAAAGCCGGCCACCAGAACGTGCCCCAGCAACCCGTGGTCATCAAGAAGGCCACCCTGGAGAAGCCCTGATGAGCAAGACCGTGGAACTGAACACGAGCGCCGGAGTCGTTCGCCTGGAGCTCGACGATGTCAAGGCGCCGGCGTCTACGGAGAATTTTCTCTCATACGTGCGCGCCGGCCACTACGACGGCACGGTGTTCCACCGCGTCATCAAGGGCTTCATGATCCAGGGCGGCGGCTTCGAGAGCGGCCTGAAGCAAAAGCCCGCGCGCGCGCCGATCACCAACGAGGCCAACAACGGCCTGAAGAACCTGCACTACACGGTGGCGATGGCGCGCACCTCGGCGCCGCACTCGGCGAGCGCGCAGTTCTTCATCAACACGGCCGACAACACGTTCCTCAACCACAAGTCGGAGACGCCGCAGGGCTGGGGCTACGCGGTGTTCGGCAAGGTCGTCGCCGGCACCGACGTGGTCGACGCGATCGAGCGCGTGGCCACCGGCAGCCGCGGCGGGCACGACGACGTGCCGCTCGCCGAGGTGTCGATCGTCAAGGCCACCGAAGTCAACTGACGCCGGCGGCCGTGGGATGACGGCCCCTGCAGCGCTGCGGCTGCATCATCGCCGGGCCCCGTCGCACTGGCGCACGATCGAACTGCTGTCGGACGTGCACCTGTGCGAACAGGGGCCACGCACGTTCGAGGCCTGGCGGATGCAGTTGCTGTCGAGCGATGCCGACGCAATCCTGATGCTCGGTGACCTGTTCGAAGTGTGGGTCGGCGACGATGCGCGCGCCGGCCCCTTCGAGCAGCGCTGCATCGACGTGATGCGCGAGGCCTCGGCACAGCGCACCCTGGCCTTCATGGCGGGCAATCGCGACTTCCTGCTGGGCGAGGCCATGCGTGCGGCCAGCGGCCTGGAGGCCCTGTCCGATGCCACTGTGCTGAACGCATTCGAACGTCCGGTGGTTTTGTCGCACGGCGACGCACTGTGTCTGGAGGACGTCGACTACCAGCGCTTTCGCGCGACGGTGCGCAGCACCGCCTGGCAGACCGACTTCCTGTCGCGCCCGCTGCCGGAGCGCCAGCGCCTGGCCCGTGCCATGCGAGATGCCAGCACGGCGCACCAGACGAAGCACTCACCCGCGTTGTGGGCCGACGTCGACCCGGCCGCGGCACTGCAGTTGCTCGACGCCGCCGGCAGCGACACGTTGCTGCACGGACACACGCACCGGCCGGGCACGACGCAGTTGTCGGCAACGGCCGTTCGACTGGTGTTGAGCGACTGGGACTTCGACGGCGATGTGCCGCGTGGCGACGTGCTGCGGCTCACGGCCCAGGGCCTCGAGCGCCGGCCGGCAATCGCTCTCACCGGCAGCGCCACATGACGCGCTGGCTGGCGCGCTGGCGGGCAAGACGCGAGGCCCGCATCGTCGAGCGCCGAGCCATTTCGGACGTCCTGTGGGCACAGACGCTGGCATCGTTGCCGTTCCTGGCGCGGCTGCCGGCCGACGACCAGGTTGCGTTGCGGCGGCTGAGCAGCCTGTTTCTCGACCAGAAGGAGTTCGCCGGTGCCGGTGGCCTGACGGTGACCGACGAGATGGCGGTGCACATCGCTGCGCAGGCCTGCCTGCCGGTGTTGCGCCTTGGCCTGGACGGTTATGCCGGCTTTGTCGGCATCGTCGTGCACGCCGATGAGGTGGTGGCCGCCCGCGAGGTCGTCGACGACGACGGCATCGTGCACGAGTACGACGAGGTGCTGAGCGGCGAGGCGATGGAGGGCGGCCCGCTGATGCTGTCGTGGACCGACGTGCGCGCCGCCGGCGAAAGTGCTGACTGGGCCTATAACGTGGTGATCCACGAGTTCGCCCATGTTCTCGACATGGCCGACGGCGCGCCCGATGGCGTGCCCGTGTTGCCGAGCGCTGCCGCGCGCAGGCAATGGTCCCAGTCGATCGATGGCGAGTACGAGGCCTTCTGCGAACGGGTGGACAGGGGCGATGACACCAGCCTGGATCCGTATGGCGCGACCGGCGTCGAGGAGTTCTTCGCCGTGGCCGTCGAGGCGTTCTTCGTCGCGCCGTCGACCATGCGCGACGAGCATCCTGCGCTGTACGCGCTGTTCGCCGGCTACTTCAAGCAGGATCCGGTGGCGCTCACGGGCTGAGCACCACCGATGGCGCGAAGACTCAGGCGGAAGTCGCCTCGGTTTTCGGCTTGTCGCTCTTGCGCGGCGGCTGAATGTCCAGCAGCACCTCGTCCTTGTCGTCGATGTCCACCGTCAGGCGGCCTCCGTCGACAAGGCGGCCGAACAGCAGCTCGTCGGCCAGCGCGCGGCGAATCATGTCCTGGATCAGGCGCTGCATCGGGCGTGCGCCCATCAGCGGGTCGAAGCCCTTCTTCGCCAGGTGCTTGCGCAGCGCGTCGGTGAAGGTGACCTCGACCTTCTTCTCGGCGAGCTGGCCCTCCAGCTGCAGCAGGAACTTGTCAACCACGCGCAGGATGATCTCTTCGTCGAGTGAGCGGAAGCTCACGATCGCATCGAGCCGGTTGCGGAATTCGGGCGTGAACAGCCGCTTGATGTCGGCCATCTCGTCACCCCGCTCGCGCGAGTTGGTGAAGCCGATCGCCGCGCGGTTCATCGTCTCGGCGCCCGCGTTGGTGGTCATCACGATGATCACGTTGCGGAAGTCGGCCTTGCGCCCGTTGTTGTCGGTCAGCGTGCCGTGGTCCATCACCTGCAGCAGCACGTTGAAGACATCCGGGTGTGCCTTCTCGATCTCGTCCATCAGCAGCACGGCGTGCGGCTTCTTGGTCACCGCCTCCGTGAGCAGACCACCCTGGTCGAAACCGACGTAGCCGGGAGGCGCGCCGATCAGGCGGCTGACCGCATGGCGCTCCATGTACTCCGACATGTCGAAGCGGATCAGCTCGATGCCCAGGATGTAGGCCAGCTGCTTGGCCACCTCGGTCTTGCCGACCCCGGTAGGCCCGCTGAACAGGAACGAGCCGATCGGCTTGTCGGGCTTGCCCAGACCCGAGCGCGCCATCTTGATGGCGGCGGCCAGCGCCTCGATGGCCTGATCCTGCCCGAACACCACGCTCTTCAGGTCACGCTCCAGGCTCTTCAGCTTGCCGCGGTCGTCGCTCGACACGCTGGCCGGCGGGATGCGGGCGATCTTGGCAACGATTTCCTCGACCTCGGCCTTCGTGATCGTCTTCTTGCGCTTGGCCACCGGCAGGATGCGTTGCGCGGCACCCGCCTCGTCGATCACATCGATTGCCTTGTCGGGCAGGTGCCGATCGTTGATGAACTTGGCCGACAGTTCGGCCGCGGCCTGTAGTGCGCCCAGCGCGTACTTGACGCTGTGGTGGTCCTCGAACCGGGTCTTCAGGCCCTTGAGGATCTCGATCGTCTGCTCCACCGTGGGCTCGACCACGTCGATCTTCTGGAAGCGCCGCGACAGCGCGGCGTCCTTCTCGAAGATGCCGCGGTACTCGGTGAAAGTGGTGGCGCCAATGCACTTCATCGCACCGGTGGACAACGCAGGCTTGAGCAGGTTGCTGGCGTCGAGCGTGCCCCCCGACGCCGCACCGGCGCCGATGAGCGTGTGGATCTCGTCGATGAACAGGATCGCCTGCGGCTGGTCCTTCAGCGCCTTGAGCACGCCCTTCAGCCGCTGCTCGAAGTCGCCACGGTACTTGGTACCGGCGAGCAGCGCGCCCATGTCGAGTGCATACACCGTGCAGGTCGCCAGCACCTCGGGCACCTCGTTCTGCGTGATTCGCCAGGCCAAGCCCTCTGCGATGGCTGTCTTGCCGACACCGGCCTCGCCGACCAGCAGCGGGTTGTTCTTGCGCCGGCGGCACAGCACCTGGATCACGCGCTCGACCTCGGCCTCGCGGCCGATCAGTGGATCGATCTTGCCGTCGCGCGCAAGCTGGTTGAGGTTCTGCGTGAACTGCTCGAGCGGCGAGCCTTTGCCGTCGGCGGCCTCTTCCTTCTCGCTCTCGGCATTGCTTTCGTTGGACTTGGTCGGCTCCGGCGGATCGGACTTCTTGATGCCGTGCGCGATGTAGTTCACGACGTCCAGGCGCGTGACGCCCTGCTGGTGCAGGTAGTAAACCGCGTGTGAATCCTTCTCGCCGAAGATGGCCACCAGCACGTTGGCACCGGTGACCTCCTTCTTGCCCGAACCGGTGGACTGCACGTGCATGATGGCGCGCTGAATCACACGCTGGAAACCGAGCGTCGGCTGGGTATCGACCTCTTCGGTGCCTCCGACGGTCGGCGTGTTCTCCTTGATGAAGCCGGTCAGGCTCTTGCGGAGGTCCTCGATATTTGCCGCGCAGGCGCGCAGCACCTCGGCGGCCGACGGGTTGTCCAGCAACGCAAGCAATAGGTGCTCGACAGTGATGAACTCATGTCGCTGCTGGCGCGCCTCGACGAACGCCATGTGCAGACTGACTTCCAGTTCTTGCGCGATCATGCAGCCTCCATAATGCACTGCAGGGGGTGCCCGGCACGGCGTGCCGCAGCCAAAACCAGTTCGACCTTGGTGGCCGCGACGTCCTTCGAGTAGACGCCGCAGATGCCTCGGCCCTCGTGATGGATCTTCAGCATGATCTGCGTGGCCGTTTCGAGGTCACGCTTGAAGTAGTGCTGCAGCACCATGACCACGAACTCCATCGGTGTGAAGTCGTCGTTGAGCATGACCACCTGGAACATGCGCGGCGGCTTGGTACGTGCCGTCTGCCGCTCGGCCACGACCGCGCCCTGACTGCCGTCGCGCCGGGTCACGGCGGGCGCGGGAGGCGTCGGTTTGGACGGGTCCGAGGGCATGACTCATTCTATCGACTTGGTTTGTCAGTCGTGCTGCAGGCCTATGTTGCGTCCCTGCACACTTTGTCAAGACGTGAAATAGCGGCGTGGCCGATGCCTTCCTCCCAGGTCGGCAACCGCCAGAGGGGCACCTACGTGGCGCCGACGCTGCGTGGCCGCCTTGACAGCCCCGCGGGCGGCCTTGGAGAATTTGTGTGCACCGTCGACTGGGCCCCATTCGAGAGGCCGGCGCGGATGCCGAACAACAAGCAACAAGCTGCAGGGAGGACCAAGCGATGCCGATCGGCACTGTGAAGTGGTTTAACAATGCCAAGGGCTTCGGCTTCATCGAGCCCGAAGGCGGCGGCCCCGATGTCTTCGCCCATTTCTCGGCCATCCGTATGGACGGCTACCGTACGCTCGAGCAGGGTCGCCGCGTGCGCTACGAACTGGTCGAGGGGCCGAAGGGCAGCCTGGCCCAGAGCATCGAGCCGGTCGACGGCACCGCCGCCGCGCCGGGTTGACCCGGCGGCAGATGAAATGGCCCGCGCGCGGCGGGCCGGAACTGCATCGGCGCCGGCTCTACCGGCGCGCCGGCTTCACATGTGGTCGATCATCACCTGGCCGAAGCCCGAGCACGACACCTGCGTCGCGCCGTCCATCAGCCGAGCGAAGTCGTAGGTGACCTTCTTGCTCTGGATGGCGCGCTCCATCGAAGCGATCACCAGGTCCGCGGCTTCGGTCCAGCCCATGTGGCGCAGCATCATCTCGGCCGACAGGATCTCGGAGCCGGGGTTGACGTAGTCCTTGCCCGCGTATTTCGGCGCGGTACCGTGCGTGGCCTCGAAGCAGGCCACCGAGTCCGACATGTTGGCGCCCGGGGCGATGCCGATGCCTCCGACCTGCGCCGCCAGCGCATCGGAGATGTAGTCGCCGTTCAGGTTGAGCGTGGCGATCACCGAGTACTCGCTCGGCCGCAGCAGGATCTGCTGCAGGAAGGCGTCGGCGATCGAGTCCTTGACGGTGATCTCCTTGCCGGTCTTGGGGTTCTTGAACTTGCACCACGGGCCGCCGTCGATCAGCTTGGCGCCGAACTCGCGCTGCGCCAGCGCGTAGGCCCAGTCACGGAAGCCACCCTCGGTGAACTTCATGATGTTGCCCTTGTGCACGATGGTCACGTTGGGCTTGTCGTTGTCGATCGCATACTGGATCGCCTTGCGCACCAGGCGCTCGGTGCCTTCGATCGAGACCGGCTTGACGCCAATGCCCGAGGTCTCGGGGAAGCGGATCTTCTTGACGCCCATTTCGTCGATCAGGAACTTGATCAGCTTCCTGGCCTTGTCGCTCTTGGCCTCCCACTCGATGCCGGCATAGATGTCCTCGGAGTTCTCGCGGAAGATCACCATGTTGATCTTCTCGGGCTCTTTCACCGGCGAGGGCACACCCTTGAAGTACTGCACCGGGCGCAGGCAGACGTAGAGGTCGAGTTCCTGGCGCAGCGCCACGTTAAGCGAGCGGATGCCGCCACCCACCGGCGTGGTGAGCGGACCCTTGATCGACACCACGTACTCGCGCAGGATCTTCAGCGACTCCTCGGGCAGCCACACGTCGGGGCCATAGATCTTGGTCGACTTCTCGCCGGCGTAGATCTCCATCCAGTGGATCTTGCGCTTGCCGCCGTAGGCCTTGGCCACCGCGGCGTCGACCACCTTGATCATCACCGGCGTGATGTCGAATCCGGTGCCGTCACCCTCGATGTAGGGAATGATCGGATTGGCCGGGACGTTCAACGAGTAGTCGGCGTTGACGGTGATCTTCTGGCCGCCCGAGGGCACCTTGACGTGCTGGTACATGTGGGTTCGCTCCGCGCGTTCTCTTGTGAGGGGGCTCCCGGACGAATTCCAGGAGCGTCAAATTCTAAGTCACGCCTCCTGATGCAGGACTGGCGCGACTGCGTTCGTTCAGGCAAAACACCAGGCCGCGAATCTTTCCCACAGGCCGTGGCTCAGGGCCCAGCCCGACGCGGCGGCGAGCAGCGCGCCGGACACGCGCGTCATCGTGCGCCGGGCGCCATCGCCCTCGCCGCGCAGGCGTGACACCGAGCGCAGCAGCCAGGGGCCGGCCAGCAGGCCGAGCGACGACACCAATGCAAATGCAGCCATCGCCGCCGCGCCGGTCGCCGCCGAGTTGGCCAGTGCCGCAACGACCAGGGCCGATTGCAGCAGCCCGCACGGCCAGGCCACCCACGCCAGACCCGCGAGGCCGGCGCGCGTGCTCTGCCGAGCTGGCGACCAGTGCACGACCTGGGCGCCGCCGGCCGCGCCGCGAGCGCGCCCCAGGACAGCCAGTTCGGATACCCAGCGCGGCTGGGCACCCCGCCACAGCAGCCACAGGCCGAGGCCGAATGCCGCCAGATGCACCATGATCCACAGCGGCTTGATGGCCGGCGTCCACTGGCCGAGACGGCCGAGCGTGGCAACGCTGGCTGCCGCCACCGCGCCGGCCGCGGCATAGCTGACCAGGCGTCCGATCTGGAAGGCCGCCGTACCCCACGCGCCGGAGGCGCCGCCCACCGCCACGCAGGCCGCACCGCACATCGCGGTGCAATGCGCCATGCCAGCCAGGCCGAGCAGCGCCGCACTGAAGACGAGTGCGAGATCCACCCTGCTACACCATGCGCGAATAGGCGCGGCGCGACTGATCGCGCCGCAGGTGCGCATCGAACACCGACGATACCGAGCGCACGAAGTACCAGCCGAGCGCGGTGACCTGCACGGCTCGCGGCTCGATGCGCACCCAGTCCATCTCCACCAGAGCGGCCAGATCGGCCAGCTCGGTGGCGAACGTCGTCGCGAAGTCAATGCCGAACTTGGCCTCGATCGCGTCGAACTCGACCCGGCCCTGACACATCAGCGCCATGATCACGTCGCGGCGCAGTCGGTCGTCGTCGTCGAGGCTGTAGCCACGCTGCGTGGCGAAGTGCCCGGCCTCGATGGCTGCGTAGTACTCGTCGAGTGTCTTCGCGTTCTGGCCGAAGGTCGGTCCCACCTTGGCGATCGCCGACACGCCCAGCCCCAGCAGGTCGCAGTCCGGCCGCGTCGTGTAGCCCTGGAAGTTGCGGTGGAGCCGGCCCTCGCGCCTGGCCACGGCCAGCGAGTCGTCGTGCAGCGCAAAGTGATCCATGCCGACGTAGTCGTAGCCCAGGGCGGTGAAGCGGTCGATCGCAGTGGCCAGCATCGTGACGCGCTCCTGCGGCATCGGCAGATCGGCCTCGTGGATTCGCCGCTGAGGCTTGAAGCGCTGGGGCAGGTGCGCATAGGCATACAACGCGATGCGATCGGGCCGCAGGTCGACCACCTGCGCCACCGTGCGCGCAAACGACTCGCCGGTCTGCTTGGGCAGGCCGTAGATCAGGTCGACGTTGATCGACTGATAACCCAGTTCGCGGGCCGAGACCATCAGCCCACGCACCTGCGCCTCCGGCTGGATGCGATGAACGGCCTGCTGCACCTGGGCATCGAAATCCTGCACGCCGAAACTGATGCGGTTGAAGCCAAGCGTCCGCAGCGTCTTCAACCGCTCGCCAGTGACGGTGCGCGGGTCGACCTCGATCGACGCCTCGATGTCGTCGGTGCGGCGGAACGCGCTGTCGAGCGCGTCGACCAGGCGCCTCAGCTCCGCGTCGGACAGGAAGGTCGGCGTGCCGCCACCGAAATGCAGCTGCGACATCGCGCGCCGACCGCCCAGCGTGGCCACGTGCAGGTCGATCTCGCGCAGCAGGTTGTCGAGATAACGCTCGGCACGGTCGTGATGGCGGGTCACGACCTTGTTGCAGGCGCAGTAGTAGCACAGCGACTCGCAGAACGGGATGTGCGCATAGACCGAGAGTGGTCGGTCGCCGCCGGCGGCGACGTGGCCGAGGGCGGTGGCGTAGTCGTCGTATGCAAAGCCGGTGTGGAAGCGATCCGCGGTCGGATACGACGTATAGCGTGGGCCTGGCGTGTCGAGCCGGCGCAGCATGGCCTCGGACAAGCGGGGCACGGATTCAACTGCGGGACTGTTCATGAGGTCGAACTGTCCGCGCACTGCGTGGGCCGCAGCTTGACTCTGGTCAATCGTGGGCCGGTTGGCCGCCCGTGCTGCCCTGCCCGAGCCATACCGCAATGCCGGCGGCGGCGGCGATCACGCCCCAGAACAGCAGGAAGGCCAGGGTGTACACCGCGTTGGCCGACCAGTCCGCCGAATCGACACCCCAGCCATGCAGCTGATGCGGGTCGACCACGGCGAAGACCAGCATCTCGAGCACGCCCGCCATCAGGAAGGCGGGCCACAACACGGTCATGACCCGTGTCTTGAAGTCCGGCTCGTGCGACGCTTGCTCCATGGCCCGCTGCGTCAGCGCTAGCGCCGGCTCGTGGGCGCAGCAACGGCCGCGCCCTGGTTGCGCGCCTGCAGCGCGGGCAATTCGGACGGCCGCACGCCGGCCGTCACCGAAGAGTGCTCCGACACCACCGGATCCGCGCCTTTGAATGCGACGACGGCCGTGCCGATGGCGGCGACCACCACGGCAGCCGGGCCGCCGATGACGAGCCAGACCATCGGCATGCGCCACCAGGCGGCGGCTGGGCCAGTCTCCCGGGGGACTCGGGACGGTTGGGACATGTCGGACTCCATTCAGAACCTAGCGGGGGACCACGAAGGTCGACTTCTCGGACTGTGCAGCGCCCCAACCGCCGGCACTGCGATCGTCGCGCAACTCGATGCGAAACGCCATCGGGTGTGCGCCGGGGCCGGCCTGGCGGGCAGCCTGCGGCTCCATGCGCACCGCCACCGTCACCCAGCGGGCTTCGGCCGCGCCGAGCGTGACGTCGATCGGCTGGGCCAGCGACAGGCCGGGCAGACCGGTCACGTCGACCCGGTAGCGCTGGCTCTGTTCGGCGGCGTTCATGATCTGCAGACGGTACAGGTTCTCGATCCGGCCTTCGTCGACCAGCCGCGCCAGCGACGCACGATCGCGCACCACATCGACACGGTAGGTATGGCGCATCGCCATGCTCACCAGCAGCGCGATCAGCACCGTGCCGAGAATCGACGCGTAGATGATTACGCGCGGGCGCAACGCGTGGCGAACGATGTCCTTGCCCGAGTAATGCTCGCGCAGCGCGTTCTGCGTCGCATAGCGCACCAGGCCACGCGGGTAGTTCATCTTGTCCATCACGTCGTCGCAGACGTCGACGCAGGCGGCGCAGCCGATGCACTCGTACTGCAGACCCTTGCGGATGTCAATGCCGGTCGGACAGACCTGCACGCACAGGCCGCAGTCGATGCAATCGCCCAGGCCGCGCTCGCGCGGCGGGATCGCGCTCTTGCGCGGACGCGAGCCGCGGGGCTCGCCGCGCTCGGTGTCGTAGCCGATGACCAGCGTGTCGCGGTCGAACATCGCGCTCTGGAAGCGCGCGTACGGGCACATGTACTTGCACACCTGCTCGCGCATGAATCCGGCGTTGCCGTAAGTGGCAAAGGCGTAGAAGTTGACCCAGAACCACTCCCACGGCCCGAAGCCGAGGGTGAATGCCTCGGCCCACAGCGTGCGGATCGGCGTGAAGTAGCCGACGAAGGTGAACCCGGTCACCAGCGCCAGCACGATCCACGCGAACTGCTTTGTCGCCTTGCGCCAGAATTTGTTGAAGGTCCAGGGCGCCTGGTCCAGCCGCATGCGGGCCACGCGGTCGCCTTCGATGCGCCGCTCGATCCACATGAACATTTCGGTGTACACCGTCTGTGGGCAGGCATAGCCGCACCACAGGCGCCCGGCCACCGCGGTGAACAGGAACAGGCTCAGCGCAGCGATGACCAGCAGCCCGGTCAAGAAGATGAAGTCCTGCGGGTACAGCACCGACCCGAAGATGTAGAAGCGCCGCGCCACCAGGTCGAACAGCAGCGCCTGGCGGCCGTTCCACTGCAGCCACGGCAGGCCGTAAAAGGCGATCTGTGTGGCCCAGACCAGCGACCAGCGCCAGTTCACGAACCGGCCGGTCACCGACCGCGGGTAGATCTTGCTGTGCCTTTGATACAGCGAGATGACCGCGGTGGCCGCATCGTCGGAAGATGCGGCCGCGGCGGTCGTCTGCTGGCCGCCGGAGGCGGCCAGCGCCTGTGCGGCGGGTTCGGACATGACGAAAGGCTGCCTGCTCTACTGCTTCGGCGCCGCGGCACCCGTGTGCGACTTGCCCCACACATAGGCTGCCAGCACCTGCACCTGCTCGGGCGACAGTCGCTTCTCGTGCGCGGGCATCACGTTGGTCTTGCCGCGGTTGATCTGCGTGATGATGGCCTCTTCGCCCCACCCATGCAACCACACCTTGTCGGTCAGGTTGGGCGCACCGAGAGCCTGGTTGCCCTTGCCGTCCGGACCGTGGCAGGCCGCGCAGGCCGCGAACTTGGCCTTGCCCTGCTCGGCCGCCACGTTGTTGTGCGGGCTGCCCGACAGGCTCAGCACGTAGTTGGCCACGTTCTTCACGTCGTCGGCGTTGCCGACCGCGGCGCCCATCGGCGGCATCATGCCGGTGCGGCCCTTGGCGATGGTCTGCGCAATGATCTCCGGCGTGCCGCCCCACAGCCAATCGTTGTCAGTCAGGTCGGGGAAGCCCTTGCTGCCGCGCGCGTCCGAGCCGTGGCAGCCCGAGCAGTTGTTGAGGAACAGGCGCTCGCCGATGCCCATCGCCTGAGTGTCCTTGGCCAGGTCGGCCGCCGACATGGTGGCGAACTTGGCGTACACCGGCGCCATTGCCGCGCGGGCCGCCTTCTCCTCGGCCTCGTGCTGGCCGGTGCTGCTCCAGCCGAGCGAGCCGGCCATCGAGCCGAGGCCCGGGTAGAGCATCAGGTAGGCACCTGCAAACAGCACCGTGATGATGAACAGGCCCATCCACCAGCGCGGCAGCGGGTTGTTCAGCTCACGCAGGTCCTGATCCCAGATGTGGCCGGTGGTCGGGTCGTTCGGGATCACCTTGCGCTTGCTGGCGATCGCCAGCAGCACCAGGCAGAAGACCAGCGACAACGCGGTCGCGGCTGCGACGAATACCGACCAGCCATTGCTGACGAAGTCGCTCATGTTCCCTCCTTGACGGGATGGCCGTTGTCGCGCACTTGTTCTTCGACGAACGGCAGTTGTGCGGCGGCACTGAACGACTGGCGGCGGCTTGCCGACCAGGTCCAGACCACGATGCCCAGGAAGACGAGGAAAGACACCACCGTCACCAGGCTGCGAAGGTCATTCAGGTCCATGTCGGCCTCCTCACTTGCGCGCGGTGCCGAGCACCTGCAGGTAGGACACCAACGCGTCGAGCTCGGTCTTGCCCTGCACCGCCTCGGCCGACTTGGCGATATCGTCGTCGCTGTAAGGCACACCGACCACGCGCAGCGCCTTCATGCGCGGTGCGATCGACGGCGGGTCGATTGCCGCCTTCTCGAGCCACGGGTACGCCGGCATGTTCGACTCGGGCACCAAGTCGCGCGGGTTGCGCAGGTGCAGGCGGTGCCAGTCGTCGCTATAGCGACCGCCCACGCGCTGCAGGTCAGGCCCGGTGCGCTTGCTGCCCCACTGGAACGGATGGTCGTAGACGTATTCGCCGGCCACCGAGTACGGGCCGTAGCGCAGCGTTTCCGAGCGCAACGGACGCACCATCTGCGAGTGGCAGTTGTAGCAACCCTCGCGGATGTAGACGTCGCGCCCGGCGAGCTGCAGCGCGTCGTAGGGCTTCAGGCCCTCGACCGGCTGGGTGGTGGACCGCTGATAGAACAGCGGGACGATCTCCACGATACCGCCGACCGCTGCGGTGAGCAGGATCAGCACGATCATCAGGAAGTTGTTGGTCTCGATGCGCTCGTGACCGGTTGCGGCATGGGTCTGTGCCATGGTGTTTCTCGCTTCCAGATGGTTAGGCGTGAGCCGCAGCGACCTGCGGGATGATCGCGGGCTCGGCCTTGCCGTTGCGCACCGTCATCCACGTGTTCCAGGCCATCACGAGCATGCCGCTCAGGTAGAGCAGACCGCCGAGCAGACGGATCACGTAGAAGGGGAACGTGGCCTTGACGCTTTCGACGAAGGTGTAGACGAGCGTGCCGTCGGTGTTGACCGCGCGCCACATCAGGCCTTGCATCACGCCGGCGATCCACATCGCGGCGATGTACAGCACGATGCCGATGGTGGCGATCCAGAAGTGCAGGTCGATCGCCTTCACGCTGTACATCTGCTTGCGGCCGAACAGGCGCGGGATCAGGTGGTACATGGCGCCCATCGACACCAGGCCGACCCAGCCGAGCGCACCGGAGTGCACGTGGCCGACGGTCCAGTCGGTGTAGTGCGACAGCGCGTTGACGGTCTTGATCGACATCATCGGCCCTTCGAAGGTCGACATGCCGTAGAACGACAGTGAGACGATCAGGAACTTCAGGATCGGGTCGTCACGCAGTTTGTGCCAGGCACCGCTCAAGGTCATGATGCCGTTGATCATGCCGCCCCAGCTCGGCGCCAGGAGCACCAGGCTGAAGATCATGCCGATGCTCTGCGCCCAGTCGGGCAGCGCGGTGTAGTGCAGGTGGTGCGGGCCGGCCCACATGTAGGTGAACACCAGCGCCCAGAAGTGCACGATCGACAGGCGATACGAGTACACGGGGCGCTCGGCCTGCTTGGGGATGTAGTAGTACATCATCCCGAGGAAGCCGGCCGTGAGGAAGAAGCCCACCGCGTTGTGGCCGTACCACCACTGAACCATCGCGTCCTGCACGCCGGCATAGGCCGAGTAGCTCTTGAACATGCTGAACGGGATCGCCGCACTGTTGACGATGTGCAGCAGCGCCACCGCGATGATGAACGCACCGAAGAACCAGTTGGCCACGTAGATGTGGCGCACCTTGCGCGTACCGATGGTGCCGAAGAAGACGATCGCGTAGGCCACCCAGACCACGGCGATCAGCAGGTCGATCGGCCACTCGAGCTCGGCGTATTCCTTGCCCTGGGTCAGGCCCAGGGGCAAGGTGATCGCCGCCGCCAGGATCACCACCTGCCAGCCGATGAAGGTGAACATCGCCAACCCGGGCAGGAACAGCTTGGTCTGGCAGGTGCGCTGCACCACGTGGTAGCTGGTCGCAAAGAGCGCGCAGCCGCCAAACGCGAAGATCACCGCGTTCGTGTGCAGCGGGCGCAGACGCCCGTAGCTGATGAAGGGAATGCCGAAGTTGAGTTCGGGCCACGTCAGCTGCGCGGCGATGATCACGCCGACGAGCATGCCGACGATGCCCCATACCACGGTCATCAATGCGAATCCACGAACGACTGTGTCGCTGTAGACCGGCGCGTCTGTTCGCGCAAGGCTTGTCATATGTGCCCTCCTACGGGATTAACTTGGATTACGGATACTTGAAACATCCGGCGATTGTTTTCCCGCTGTCGAGACGTCGGATTGATGGTCGTCAACCCGGTCGGGCTCTGAGGCCAGAATGCGACGTCCCTCGACTTCGACGTCCTCGAACTGACCGCTGTAGGTGGCCCAGGCAAAGACGCCAAGGATCAGCAGCACCAGCACGGCCGACAGCGGAATGAGCAGGTAGAGGATGTCCATCGCGTCAGCGTCGTGTCAGCGTGCGAGGCGAAGCGAGTTGGAGATCACCAGCAACGAGCTGGTCGCCATGCCGAGGCCGGCGGCCCAGGGCGGCAACCAGCCGGTGAGGGCGAGCGGCACGCACACCGCGTTGTAGAGGGCAGCCCACCACAGGTTCTGCCGCACGATGGCCATCGTGCGCCGGGCGAGCGTGCGCGCGAACACCAGCTCACCGAGCTGGTCGCGCAGGATCACCGCATCGGCCTGCTGGCGGGCCAGTGCGGCGCCCTGCCCCATCGCCATCGACACGTCGGCGCGTGCCAGCACCGGTGCGTCGTTGACGCCGTCGCCGACCATCCACACGCGCTGTCCGGCGCGTTGTGCGTCAGCCACCACCTGCAGCTTGCGCGCCGGCGTCGCAGGTGCGATCACCGCGTCGACACCGAGCTCCCTGCCGATGGCCGAGGCGCGCGCCTGGCGATCGCCCGACAGCAGCGTGACGGTCAGACCCGAGGCGCGAAGCGCGGCGACGGCGCTGATCGCGTCGTCGCGCAGCTTCTCGTCGAAGTCAAAGCGCAGCGCGGCGCCGCCGGGCGTGCCGAACCACAGCGAGGCGGCGGCCGACGATTCGTCGGGCGGCGCGCCGACGTGCCGCGCCGAACCCAGCCGCCACAGCGCGCCGTCCGGCGCACGCGCTTCGAGCCCCGCACCGGCCACTTCGCGCACGTCGCGCCAGTGCAGCTCGACCGGCCCGTGGTCACCGGTCGGGTTGGCCTGGGCGAGCGCGCGCGCCAGCGGATGCGCCGACCAGCGCGCCAGGCTCGCGGCCAGGGCCTGCAGGCGGTCGACATCGTGCGGATGAGCGGGCCCGCCGTCGAGGCGTTGCACCGCGCGCAGGCCCAGCGTGTCTTCGGTGACGGTACCGGTCTTGTCGAGGAACACTGCGTCCACCGATGCGAGCGCCTCGAGTGCATCGATGCGACGCAGCAGCACGCCGCGCCGCGCCAGCGCGCCGGCGGCGGCGAGCAGCGCCGACGGCACGGCGAGCGTCAATGCACAGGGGCAGGTGACGATCAGCACCGCGACCGCGACCCACAATGCGCGCGCGGGATCGAAGATGCTCCATACCGCGGCAGCGCCGGCCGCCAGCAGCAGCACGACCCACAGGAACGGCGCCGCCCAGCGATCGGCCTCGCGGGCCAGTGCGGGGCGCTGCGTGGCGGCCTCGCGCATCAACGCCATCACCGCATGCAACGTGGTCGCGTCACCGGCACGCTCGACGCGCATCTTCACCGGCGCCATCACGTTGACACTGCCGGCGACGACGCGCTCGCCCGGCGCCTTGTCCACCGGACGCGGCTCGCCGGTGAGCAGCGATTCGTCGGCTGCCGTGGTGCCTTCGATCAGCAAGCCGTCCGCCGGAAAGGCCTGCCCCAGCGGCACGAGGACCCGATCGTCGCGCTGCAGTTGCGCCGCGGGAAGCGGCCGTGCCACGCCGTCGTCGTCGATGCGTAGCGCAGTACGCGGCACCGACTCGAGCGCGGACTCCAGCTGCTCGGCCGCGCGATGGCGCGCACGCACCTCGAGGTAGCGCGCACCGAGCAGGAAGCTGACGAACATCGTCAGTGAATCGAAATACACCTCGCCGCCGAACCAGCCCCCGGGGTGAAAGGTCGCAGCGCTGCTGGCGACGAACGTGACGACGATGCCCAGGGCCACCGGCACGTCCATGCCAAGTCGCCGCTGGCGCAGGCTGCGCCAGGCGCCGACGAGGAACGGTGCGGCCGACAACCCGATCACCGGCAGCGACATCACCCAACTGCCCCAGTTGAGCAGCTGACGCAGGTCGGGCGCGATCTCGTCGCCGCTGACAAGGTAGCTTGGCGTCGCCAGCATCATCACCTGCATGGCGCAGAACGCGGCAACGAACCAGCGCCACAGAGCCGCGCGGTGTTCGCGCCGCCGCAAGTCGCGCTCGCTGGCAGCCCCCTCGGGCACCGCGTCGTAGCCGGCCGCGCGCACCGCGTCGATCAGTTGGCCGATCGTCAGACGATCGGGCCGCCAGCGCACGGTGGCCCGCTCGGCGGCACCGCTCACGTCGGCCTGCTCCACGCCCGGCAGCCGGCGCAGCGCCGCCTCGATCAACCCGGAGCAGGCGGCACAGTGCATGCCGGAGACCCGCAGCCCCGTTTCGGCAAGCCGGGTGCCGTCGGTCTGCGGCAGCCACCGGGTGGCACCCGGCCGACCAAGCGCGTCATCCGCGTCACTCCTTGCGCCGTTGGAGGCAGGTTCGAGTGGGGTGCTGGCAGAAGGTGTCATGGCGATGCCGATGCGGCGTGCCGTACCGGCATCTGCCGCGCTCGATAATGTGGGCCCTTTAGCCGGACGATCGCATGACGCAGATCAATTTGAAGTTGGCCGACGCGGCGTGCCGGCCGGCGCAGCGCCGGGAAGCGACCCTGTCACGGTGCGCCGCATCGTGGCTGCTGGCTGCGGCGGTGTGTGCCGGCGTCACGCCAGCCGGCGCGCAGGCCGATCAGCCGCAAAGCCTGCCGATGACGACGCTGACCGCCGGCATGCACAAGATCCAGGCCCAGCTGGCCGTGTCACCTCAGCAACGGCAGACCGGCCTGATGTTCCGCCGCGAGATGCCGACCCAGGAAGGCATGCTGTTCGTCTTCGAGCAGGCCTCGGCGCAGTGCTTCTGGATGCGCAACACGTTGATCCCGCTGTCGATCGCGTTTCTCGCCGATGACGGCACGGTCGTCAACATCGAGGACATGTCGCCCCAGAGCGATGATTCCCACTGCTCGGCGAAGCCGGTGCGCTTTGTCCTGGAAATGAACCGGGGCTGGTTCGCCAAGCGTGGCATCAAGCCGGGCATGCGCATCGGCGGCGCGCCATTCAAGCCCTGAGACTTCGCGGTCCATGCGCCCCATGCGGCCATGCAAAAGGCCGGCTTCAGCCGGCCTTGGTGCGCAGATCGAGTCGCCGCAGATTCAGCCGAAATTGGCCTCGGCAAAGCTCCAGTTCGCCAGCGACGTGAGGAAGGTCTCGACGAACTTGGGGCGCGCGTTGCGATAGTCGATGTAGTACGCGTGCTCCCACACGTCGATCGTGAGCAGCGCCTTGTCGGCGGTGGTCAACGGCGTGGCCGCATTGCTGGTGTTGACGATGTCCACCGTGCCGTCGGCCTTCTTGACCAGCCAGGTCCAGCCCGAGCCGAAGTTGCCCACCGCGCTCTTGGTGAATGCCTCCTTGAAGGCGGCCACACTGCCCCACTTGGCGTTGACGGCCGCCAGCAGCGCGCCACCGGGCTGGCCGCCGCCGCCCGGCTTCATGCTGTTCCAGAAGAAGGTGTGGTTCCACACCTGCGCGGAATTGTTGAAGATCGGGCCTTGCGAATTGCGCACCACCTCCTCGAGCGGCTTGCCTTCGCTGGGCGTGCCGGCCACCAGGTTGTTCAGGTTGGTCACATAGGCCTGATGGTGCTTGCCGTAGTGGAACTCGAAGGTCTCCTTCGAGATGTGCGGCGCCAGCGCATCCATGGCGTACGGCAGGGCAGGCAGGGTGTGGGTCATGGAGAGATCCTTGCAG
>Ga0075356_1000007_pt1 | contig 50801 bp, 42 predicted proteins | sample WestPond_Cattail_FD_120073 | JGI IMG/M metagenome (GOLD analysis project Ga0075356, IMG submission 120073) | Natural and restored wetland microbial communities from the San Francisco Bay, California, USA, that impact long-term carbon... | ecosystem: Environmental > Terrestrial > Soil > Wetlands ... | reverse complement strand
TCGGCGTGGGCGTTCCGGCCATTCGGTCATAACGCAGGAAGTACTGCCGCGCCAGCGCGATCAACTGGTTGTCGCTCGGATGGTCGACCGTCTCGTAGCCGACGATGCGCTTGGCGGTCGCCGCGCGGTGCTTGTCGACGTAGTGGCGAAAGTCCGCCAACCCCGACTTCGGCCCGGTGGTCAGGATCTCGCTGATGCCTTCGAGCGCGTCGCATACCTCGCCGAAGTACTCGTGCTGCGTACGCACCGCGCTGCCGTGCTGCGCCGTGTGGTGCGAATGCGCCTTGATGCGCTGTGCCTGCACATGCTCGGAGTCGAACTGCAGCACCTGGGCACGACTATGGTCCAGCCAGACCACGGCATGAAAACTCGTCATTTCAATGCTTCCTTTCATGGCGGGATTCGCAGCTGACGCAGCGCATCGCCTGGGGTTCGATCTTCAGCCGGTCGAACGGGATCTCGGCACCGCAGTCGCCGCAGCGTCCGTAGTGCGGATCGTCCACGCGCTGGAGCGCCAGCTTCACCGCGCCGAGTTCCAACGTCTCCTGGTCCGACCATGCCAGCTCCACCTCGCGGTCGGAGTCGCGCTGCGGCGCGTCGTCACCGTCCTGCAACAGCACATCGCGGGCATGTTCGGCGCGCGATTGGCCCTGCAGTTGCGCGGCCAAGCGCCGCTCCAGTTCGGAACGGCGCAACTCCAGCGCCGCCCTCAACAGCGCGCGCTGGCCTTGCGTCAGATGGGCACTCATGTCGACGTCACTCCTTCACTCTTGATGGTCCTCCCGGGGCGGCGACGCCGCATTGATGCTGCTCAAGGCAGCCCCGCCTGTGCCGCCTCGGCTGCCTACAATCGCGGGCGAAGGGCGACCCGGTGGGCGCCCGTGGGCCATGATGCAGACAGATCTTCCACCCAGCTGCGATGTCCTCATCGTCGGCGCGGGTCCGGCGGGCAGCGCCTGTGCGATCGAGCTGGCGCGCGCCGGGTTCGATGTCGTGCTGGTCGACGCTCAGACCTTTCCGCGCGACAAGATCTGCGGCGACGGCCTGATCCCCGATGCCCATGCCGCGCTGCGCCGGCTCGGCGTGCACGAGGAGGTGATGGCCGTCGCGCAACGCGCCGGTCACGTCGCCTGCATTGGACCGCGCGGCGGGCGCATCGACGTGCCGGGCCATCTGGCCGTGCTGCCGCGGCGCCAGCTCGACATGATCGTCTGTCGTGCTGCCGAGCGCGCGGGGGCGCGCTTCATCGCGCCACTGCGCTTCGAGGCGCCGCTACAGGACGATGCCGGCCGCGTGGAAGGTGCCAGCTTCAAGTCGGGTGATGCAGTCGGTGAGATTCGCGCGCGCTGGACTGTGCTGGCCACCGGCGCGGTGCCGCAGGCGCTGATGGCCGCCGGCATGTGCACGCGCCGTCTGCCGTCGGGCGTGGCGCTGCGCGGTTATGTGCGCAACCCGGCAATGGTCGGCCGCATCACCGAGCTCGAAGTGGTGTGGCACCAGAGGCTGCGGCCCGGTTACGGCTGGATCTTTCCGTGCCGCGACGGCGTGTTCAACATCGGCGCCGGCGTGTTGGGCGCGCACGCCGAGGCGCGCGACGACGGCGGCGCCGGCATGAAGGACGTCAACCTGCGCGACGTGTTCAAGGCGTTCACCGAGTGCTACGAGCCGGCGCGCGAGCTGATGCACGGCGGCGAGGTGGTCGGCGAGATGAAAGGCGCACCACTGCGCTGCACGCTCGAGGGCGCCCGCTGGAGCCGGCCCGGTTTGCTCGTCACTGGCGAGGCGGCCGGCAGCACGTATGCCTTCACCGGCGAGGGCATCGGCAAGGCCATGGAGACTGGCATGCTGGCCGCTCGTGCCGTGATCGACGGCAGGCGCGAGGCCTCGACCGATGCGCAGGTGATGGCGCGCTACGAGACGGACCTCGCCGCGCTGAAGCCGCGCTTCGAGCTCTACGAACGCGCCAATCGCGTCAACGCCCATCCGTGGCTCGCCGACCTGCTGATCTGGCGCGCGCGGCGCAGCGAGCGGCTGCGCCGGCGCATGGCCGGCGTGCTGGAGGAGACCAGCAACCCGGGCCACCTGATCACGTTCAAGGGCATCTACCGGCTCTTCACCGAATAGCGCGTTCCCTCCATGTGCCAGTTGCTCGGCATGAACGCCAACACGCCGACCGACGTGTGCTTCAGCTTCACCGGCCTGGCCACGCGCGCCGGCGAGCACAAGGACGGCTTCGGCATCGCCTTCTTCGAGGACAAGGGGCTGCGCCACTTCGTCGACCACCATGGCGCGCGCCATTCGCCGGTGGCCGAGCTGGTCAAGCGCTACCCGATCCGCAGCGACAACGTCATCGCGCACATCCGCAAAGCCACCCAGGGCCGCGTGGCACTGGAGAACACGCACCCGTTCGTGCGCGAGCTGTGGGGCCGCTACTGGGTGTTCGCCCACAACGGCGACCTCAAGGGGTTCACGCCGCGGCTGCACGGCGCCTTTCGTCCGGTGGGCGACACCGACAGCGAGCGCGCGTTTTGCTGGCTGATGCAGGAGCTCGCCAAGGCCCATGCCGCGGTGCCGAGCGTCGCCGAGCTGACGCGCACGCTGCGCGAGCTGCTGCCGCGACCGGCTGCGCACGGCAGCTTCAACCTGCTGCTGTCGAACGGCCAGGCGCTGTGGGCGCACGGCACGACGCGTCTGCACTGGACAGTGCGCCAGCATCCGTTCGGCAGCGCTCGCCTGGCCGACGAAGACCTGAGCGTCGACTTCGCTGCGCACACACGGTCGAGCGACCGGGTCGCGGTGATCGCCACCGAACCGCTGACCCGCGACGAACCGTGGCTCGCCGTGCCGTCGGGCGTACTGCAGGTCTTCGAAGGCGGCCGTCTGAGCGGCTCGGTGCCGGCGGTTGGCTGAGTTCGGCGGAGCCCCGGGTTAGCACGCAGGCGCGGCGCGGCGGGGTCGCCGCCGCGCTCTGCCACACTTTGCACCGGCCGGTGCCTTCGCCGGCATTGCCCGCACCACCATGGCCGACCTGCCCGTCCCGCGTTTCGACGTCTTCTACAAGCACGACGAGCTGACCCGCCTGCTGCACGACTACGCGGCGGCGCGCCCCGAACTGGTCGAGATCCGCTCGCTCGGCTTGAGCCACGAGGGTCGCGAGATCTGGCTGGCCGTGGTGACGCAGCGCCACACCGGGCCCGACGTCGACAAACCGGCCTTTTGGTGCGACGGCAACATCCACGCGGGCGAGCTGACGGCGAGCACCGCGTGCCTGTACTGGCTGCACCAGCTGCTCGCCAGCTACGGCAGCGACGGGCAGACCACCCACCTTCTGGACACGCGCGTGATCTACCTGTGCCCACGTCTGAACCCTGACGGCGCCGAGCTGGCGCTGTCGCCGAGGCCGCGCTACATCCGCTCGTCGACGCGGCCCTATCCGTTCGACGAGCCGCACATCGACGGCCTGACGGTCGAGGATGTCGACGGCGACGGCCGCGTGCTCTACATGCGCATGCCCGATCCGCACGGTGCGTGGAAGAGCCATCCCGACGAAGCGCGCCTGATGATCCCGCGCGAGCCGGGCGAGTTCGGCGGCACCTATTGGCGCGTGATGCCCGAAGGCACGCTGGCCCACTTCGACGGCCTGCAGATCAAGGTCAATCCCGATCGCGAAGGCCTCGACCTGAACCGCAACTTTCCCGCTTACTGGCGGCAGGAGTTCGAGCAGGCCGGCGCGGGCCCGTACCCGACCAGCGAGCCCGAGGTGCGTGCGATGGTCGACTTCATTGTCAAGCACCCCAACGTTGGCGCCGGCGTCAGCTTCCACACCCACTCGGGCGTGATCCTGCGACCGATGGGCACGCAAGCCGACGACGACATGACGCCCGAGGACCTGTGGGTCTACAAGCGGCTGTCGGCCCTCGGCGAGAAGCTCACCGGCTATCCGGCGATCAGCATCTACGAGGACTTCCGCTATCACCCGAAAGAGGTGATCAGCGGCACGCAGGACTGGCTGTACGAGCACCTGGGCTCGCTGTTCTGGACGGTCGAGATCTGGGCGCCGAACAAGGAGGCCGGCATCACCGAATACGACTGGATCCACTGGTACCGCGAACATCCGCCGGAGGACGACCTGAAGCTGCTGCACTGGAGCGATGCGCAATGCGGCGGGCGCGCGCACGTCGACTGGTATGCCTTCCAGCATCCGCAGCTCGGCGCTGTCGAGCTCGGTGGCTGGGACCGGCTCAACTACTGGCGCAATCCGCCGCCGCACCTGCGCGAACGCGAGGCCGCGCGCTTCCCGGCCTGGCTGCGCCAGCTGGCGCTGAGCCTGCCGCGCCTGGAGCTGCTGCGCACAGAAGTGCGCGCGCTCGGCGCCGACACCTGGCGCGTACGCATGGCGGTGGCCAACGCGGGTTATCTGCCGGCGCACGTGAGCAAGCGGGCGCTCGAGCGCAAGACCGCGCGCGGCGTGGTGTTCGAGATGGTGCTGCCCGAGGGCTGCACGCTCGTCACCGGCAAGCCGCGCATCGTGGGTGCGCACCTGGCCGGTCATGGCGCGAAGAACTCGTTGCAGGCCTTCATGCCGAACCGTGAAGTCACCGCCGACCGCGCGGTGGCCGAGTGGGTGGTGCGCGCGCCGCGCGGCACCCGGCTGCCGCTGAGCGCCCGTGCCGACCGTGCCGGCGCGGTGCACACCGACGTCGAACTCGACTAGGGACTCGACGTCGCAGCGCACCGGGCGCGCATCGAGGCGCCCGGCACACCTCGTCACGCGCTGCGCCGAAGCGCGGGCGACAATGCGAAGAGGCCCTCCGGCCTACCGGCGCCCGATCGATGACACGACGCAGCTTCCTGCTCTCCGGCGCCGCCGTCGGCGGAGCATTGCTGGTCGGCTGGGGTGTGCTGCCGCCACGCGATCCGGTCGGCTCGTCGGCGCTGTGGCCGCCGGTCGACGACGGCTTCGCATTGAACGGCTGGATCCGCATCACGCCCGACGGCGACGTGGTGCTCGCGATGAACCGCAGCGAGATGGGCCAGGGCGTGCACACCGCGCTTGCCATGCTGGCAGCCGAGGAGCTCGACGTCGCGCTGGCCCGCGTGCGCCTCGAGCAGGCGGGTGACGATGCGCTGTATGGCAGCGCGTCGGCCTTCGTCGGCGTACTGCCGTTCGATGCGCAGGCGCGTGAGCCGGGACAGGAATCCACCTCGTACCGCGCTGCGCGCTGGCTGACGCTGAAGACCGCGCGCGAGCTGGGCATCAACGTCACCGGCGGCTCGGCCAGCGTGGCCGATGCCTGGGTGCCGCTGCGGCTGGCGGCGGCGACGGCGCGCGCGCGCCTGCTCGGCGTGGCGTCGCTGCGCTGGAAGCTGCCGGTGGCTGAACTCGAGGTGCGCGACGGCGTCGTCAGCCATCCTTCGGGCCAGCGTGCGCACTACGGCGAGCTCGCCGAGCAGGCCGCGCTGTCGCGGCCGGGCGATGTCGTGCTGAAGCCGGTCGAACGCTTTCGCATCGTCGGTCGTGCGGCGGCCCGGCTCGACAGTGCGCCCAAGTGCGACGGTCGCGCCCTCTATGGCGGCGACGTGCGCCTACCCGGCCTGCTGTATGCGGCGATCCGGCAATGTCCGATGCTCGGTGGTTCGCCCGGACGCGTCGAGGCCGGTGCGGCGTGGTGGCGTATCGGCGTGCGACGCATCGTGCGCCTGCCGCCGCTGGGCGGTGCCGGCGCGGCGATCGCGGTGGTGGCCGACTCGACCTGGCGCGCGCGCGATGCGATGCGCCGGCTCGACATCGAGTGGCGCGAGCCGCCGACCGGCCGGCTCGACTCGAAGCGTATCGAAGCGTCGCTCGAAGCGGCGGCCCGAGAGGCTGCCGACACCGAGGGCGGCTTCGCATTCACCCGCCGCGGTGATGCGTCGGCTGCGTTGAGGGCAGCCACGCGTCGCGTCGAGGCGCTCTACCGTGCGCCCTATCTGGCCCATATGACGATGGAGCCGATGAACTGCACCGCACGCGTGGTCGACGGCGCGGTCGACGTGTGGGTGCCGACGCAGGTGCCGGGGCTGGCGCGCGAGGTCGCTGCGCAGGTCGCGGGTGTGCCGAGCGATGCGGTGAACCTGCGCGTCACCTACCTCGGCGGCGGGTTCGGCCGCCGTCTCGAGGTCGACGTCGTCGCGCAGGCGGTGCGCGTGGCGCTCGAGACCGGCGGCCGGCCCGTGCAGCTGTCGTGGACACGCGAGGAGGACCTGACGCACGATTTCTATCGCCCTGCCGGCGTGGCCTGGCTGCGCGCCGGCCTCGATGCGCAGGGCCGCGTCACGGCGCTGGCCGCCACCACCGCGGGTGATGCGGTGGCGCCGCGCTGGCTGGGCCGGGTGCTGCCGCGGCTGGCGCCCCCGCTGGCGCTGCCCGACAAGACCACCGTCGAAGGCCTCTACGACATGCCCTATGCGATCGAGCACTTGCGCGTGGCGCATGTGGCTACCGACAGCGGCGTGCCGGTGGGCAACTGGCGCTCGGTCGGCCACTCGCACAACGCATTCTTCTGCGAGGGCTTCATCGACGAGCTGGCGCATGCCGCGGGGCAGGACCCGTATCGCTTCCGGCTCGGCCTGCTCGATGCGATGCCGCGTCACGCTGCAGTGCTCAGGCTGGCCGCCGAGAAGGCCGGCTGGGGCGTGCGCCTGGCAGCCGGCCGTGCGCGCGGCATTGCGCTGCACGAAAGCTTCGGCAGCATCGTCGCGCAGGTCGTCGAGATCTCCGTCACCGGCGGCGAGCCGCGCGTGCACCGCGTTGTCTGTGCGGTCGACTGCGGCGTCGCGGTGCATCCGGGGGGTGTCGCCGCGCAGATGGAGTCGGCGGTGGTCTATGGCCTGAGCGCAGCGCTGTATGGCCGCATCGATATCGAGGACGGCGCCGTGCGCCAGCAGACCTTCGCCGACCAGCCGGTGCTGTCGATGGCGCGCATGCCGCAGATCGAGACCCATATCGTGCCGAGCACGCTCGCACCCTCCGGCATGGGTGAGCCGGGCCTGCCGCCCTTGGCGCCGGCGCTGGCCAATGCGTTGTTCGTGCTGACCGGCCGGCGCCTGCGCGAACTGCCGTTGACGCTGCCGCGCGGGGCCTAGCGGTCGTCGACCGGTGCGCCCGCGCGCCGGATCCAGCGCGCCAGCACACTGCGCAGTCGCTCGCCGTCGATCGGCTTGGTGAGGAAGTCGTTCATGCCCTGCGCCAGCGCCTGCTCTCGCTCCGACACCAGCGCGGCGGCGGTCAGCGCGATCACCGGCAGTTGGGCGGCCGAATGCTGCCGGCGCAGCTCACGCGTCGCGTCGTAGCCGCTCATGTCGGGCATCTGCACGTCCATCAGCACCGCGTCGAACAGCGGCCCGGCCGCCGCGGTGCGTGCCACGGCATCGAGCGCCTCGCGGCCATTGCGCGCCTGCACAACGCGCACGCCCCATTGTTCGAGCATCGCGCTGGCTACCATCATGTTGACCGGGTTGTCTTCCACCAGCAGCACGCAGGCGCCGTCCAGGTGTGAGTCCGGCTGCGTCGCGGCGTCGGGAACCTCGGCAGGCGGCACCGCGGCCGGCAGCGGCAACTCGGCGTGGAAGCAGGCGCCGTGTCCGACCTGGCTGCGCAGGCCGACCTCGCCGCCCATCAGCCGCGCGAGCTCGCGACAGATCGACAGGCCGAGCCCGGTGCCGCCGAAGCGGCGGGTGATCGAGTCATCGGCCTGGCTGAACGGCTGGAACAGCCGGGCCTGCGTCGCCGCGTCGATGCCAGGGCCGGTGTCCTCGACCTCGAAACGCAGCCGGCCCGGCCCGGCGGGCCGGGTGCGCAGCGTCACGCGGCCGCGTTCGGTGAACTTCAGCGCATTGGTCAGGAAGTTGGTCAGCACCTGGCGCAGGCGCATCGCGTCGCCCCGCGCGTGGCTCGGTGTCGACGCATCGAGCTGCAGTTCGAGTTGCAGGCCACGGGCATGGGCGAGCGAGCTGTAGGCCCGTGCCAGGTCGCGCAGCAGCGCATGCAGGTCGAACTCGGCCGACTCGATCTCCAGCTTGCCGGCCTCGATCTTCGACAGGTCGAGGATGTCAGAGATGATGGTCGACAGGATCTCCGCGCTGTCGGCGATCTGGTCGAGGTAGGACTGCCGCAGCGCCTCGTCGACGCCGCGCTGGCGCGCGAGCCGGGCCAGGCCCAGCAGGCCATTCAGCGGCGTGCGGATCTCGTGGCTGGTGTTGGCGAGGAAGGCGCTCTTGGCGCGGCTGGCCGCCTCGGCTGCGTCGCGCGCCAGCGCGAGCGCGCGTTCGACCTGCTGGCGCTCGGTGATGTCGTCGACGATCCAGATCGTGCCGCCCTCGCGCGGGCGCAGCGGATCGACCGCCTTGCCGATCGCGCGGGCGACGAAGGTGCTGCCGTCGCGCCGCCGTGCCGGCCGCACGAGCTCGACCACCTCGCCGCGAGACAACAACGGCCCGGCCATCCGGCCGATCTCGGCGTAGTCGGTGGCGCCCGGCCACACCACGTCGCCCGGCTGGCCGATCAGCTCGCCCGACGGCCAGCCGTAGAGCTCCTCGAAGCGCCGGTTGACCATCACGAAGCGGCGGTCGCGGGTCATCGCGATGCCGATCGACGCGTTGGCCAGGATGGCCTCGCGTTCGCGACGCGCGAGCTCGGCCTGACTCATGTCGCGCGCAGTGAGCGCGAGATACTGCTGGCCGTGCATCTCGAAACGCGCCGCCGACAACGACATCGGCAGCGTGCGTCCGTCACGCGTGCGGAACTCAAAGGCCATGTCCTGCACCGGTCCGCCCGCCTGGAGCGTGGCCAGCAGGCGCTGACGATCTTCAGGCCGGCGCCAGGTGCCGACCTCGAGCGACGTGCGCCCGATCACCTCCTGCGCGGTGAATCCCATCAGGCGCTCGAATGCGGCATTGACCATCACGAACCGGCCGCTGTCGGCCTCGGTGAGCACCACCAGGTCTGGGCTCATCGTGATCAGCTGCTGGAGCAGGGCCTGCGAATCGCGCCGGGCGTCCTCAGCGGACTTCAGGTGCTCGCGGGTGGTCTGTTCCGCGGTCACGTCGCGCGACACGCCCCAGTAGCCGGTGAAGCGGCCCTGCGCGTCCAACCGGGGCGAGCCGCTGGCCAACTCGTGGCGGTAGTTGCCATCAGGCCAGCGCCATCGCACGTGCAGATCGCGGAACGGTCGATGCGCCTGCAGGTCGGCGCGGTGCGCGGCCAGCGCCTCGTCGCTGTCGTACAGCAGACCCTGCTGCTCCCAAGGCCGCTGCATCGGCTGCGGCACCGGCAGGAACGCCTGCTCCGGCCCGCCGCGACGCCATAGCGCGGTGATGACGAAGTTGTCGTCCATCTCCCAGTAGCAGTCGGTGGCGATGCCCAGCAGCGTCAGGAACCGGGCCTCGCGCTCGCGCGCGGTGTCCAGCCAGTGGCCGATCACCCGCACGGTCAGCACGCCCGTGCCCAAACCGCTGGCAATCAGCAGCGACAGCGTGATCCAGCGGCGCAGCACCAGCGTGTCGCCGAGCGCCGCCGGGCCGGGGATCCAGTGTTGCTGCTCGGCCCAGCCCAGCGCCCCGACCAGTGCGATGCATAACAGCGCCATCGCGACACCCATGCGCAGCGAGAAGAAGGCCGTGAAGACCAACGTGACGATGGCAAAGAAGCCGACACCTGGGCCATTCAGTCCCCAGCCGTAGATCATCGCGGTGACGCACACCAGTGTCACGCCGAGGACGCTGACGGCGAACAGCGCGCGGCCGGCCAGATGGTCGGGCGCGCGCGTGGCCAGCACGCAGGCGACCGCGGCGGCCGCGTAGCCCACTGCCGGAAGTCGCTGGATCCACGGTCCGCCCAGGTGGACCCAGGCGTTGACGACCGCGGCGACACAGAACACCAGCGCAAACAGCACGAAGGTCTGCCGGACGGCCAGCTCGCGCGCCAACGCGCGGGGATCGGTGATCGGCGACGACAGCAAGGCGGTCGCGCTTCAGCGCGCGTTGTCGCGCGCTGCGCCGAGCAGCGCACGCGTTTCAATGGCGACCCGACGCGCGTCGGCGGCAAAATCGTTGCCGCGGCTGGCGTAGAGCACCGCCCGCGCGGAGTTGACGATCACGGCGCCGGTGGTGGCGCCCGCATCGCCGCGCCAGCCAGCCCGCACGCTGGCCTGCGCATCGCCGCCCTGCGCGCCGATGCCAGGAATCAGCAGCGGCAGCGTCGGCGCCAGCTCGCGCACACGCGTGATCTCGCCGGGAAACGTCGCGCCGACCACCAGGCCGAGCTGGCCGTTGTGGTTCCACTCGCCCTGGGCCAGCCGGGCGATGTGCTCGTACAGCAGGTCGCCGTTGGCCAGCCGCTGCGCCTGCAGGTCGCTGCCGCCGAGGTTGGACGTGCGGCACAGCAGGATCAGCCCCTTGCCGGCGAAGCGCAGGTACGGCTCGATCGAATCGAAGCCCATGAACGGCGACAGCGTCACCGCGTCGGCCTGGTAGCGATCGAAGGCTTCGCGCGCGTACTGCTCGGCGGTGGCGCCGATGTCGCCGCGCTTAGCGTCGAGGATCACCGGCACCTCAGGCGCGACGCGGCGGATGTGCGCCATCAGCCGCTCAAGCTGCTCTTCAGCGCGGTGCGCGGCGAAGTAGGCGATCTGCGGCTTGAAGGCGATCACCAGGTCGTGCGTCGCGTCGACGATGGTGGCGCAGAAATCGAAGATGCGCGACGGGTCGTGCTGCCAGGCGCCGGGAAACTTCGCCGGGTCGGGGTCGAGACCGACGCACAGCAGCGAGTCGTTGCGCCGCTCGGCTGCCGCCAGCTTGTCGGTGAAGGTCAGCGCCATCGGGCGGGCCTGCCGCTAGCGCAGCCGCCGTGCCAGCGCGGCGGCCTGACCGGTGTAGGTTCGCGGCGTCAGCGCCTTCAGGCGCGCGCGCTCGGCCGCCGGCAGCTCGACCAGCGTGTCGATGAACTGGCCCATCGCCTCGCGCGTGATGCCTTTGCCGCGCGTCAGCGCCTTCAGCCGCTCGTACGGGTTGGGCAGCGCATGGCGGCGCATCACGGTCTGCACCGCCTCGGCCAGCACCTCCCAGGCACCGTCGAGATCGGCGTCGATCGCGGCGCGGTCGACCTCGAGCTTGGCCAGGCCGCGCTGCAGCGAGTCGTAGCCGAGCACGGCGTGGCCGAGCGCGACGCCCATGTTGCGCAGCACCGTGCTGTCGGTCAGGTCACGCTGCCAGCGGCTGACCGGCAGCTTCTGCGACAGGTGCGCCAGCAGCGCATTGGCCAGACCGAAGTTGCCCTCGGCGTTCTCGAAGTCGATCGGGTTGACCTTGTGCGGCATCGTCGACGATCCGACCTCGCCTTCCTTGAGGCGCTGGCGGAAGTAGCCGAGGCTGATATAGCCCCACACATCGCGCGACCAGTCGATCAGGATCGTGTTGGCGCGCGCGACCGCGTCGAACAGCTCGGCCATCCAGTCGTGCGGCTCGATCTGGATCGTGTAGGCATTGAATTGCAGCCCGAGCCCGTCCTCGACGACCCGGCGGCTGAACGACTCCCAGTCGAAGTCGGGCCAGGCCGCCAGATGCGCGTTGTAGTTGCCCACCGCCCCATTCATCTTGGCCAGCGGCTGCACGGCCGCGATGGCGGCGCGCGCGCGCTGCAGCCGCGCCGCCACGTTGGCGATCTCCTTGCCGAGCGTGGTCGGCGTCGCCGTCTGGCCGTGCGTGCGGCTCAACATCGGCACGTCGGCCTGCGCATGCGCCATGGTCGTCAGCTGGCCGAGCAGCGCGTCGAGCGCCGGCAGCACCACCTGCTGGCGTGCCGCGCCCAGCATCAAGGCGTGGCTGGTGTTGTTGATGTCCTCGCTGGTGCAGGCGAAGTGCACGAACTCGGCCGCGGCGGTCAGCTCGGCGTCGCCGGCGAACTGCTGCTTGAGCCAATACTCGACGGCCTTGACGTCGTGGTTCGTCGTGCGCTCGATGTCCTTGATCGCCTGCGCGTCGCCTTCGGCGAAGCTGCCGACCTGCGCACGCAGCTTCGTGCGCGCGGCGCTCGACAACGGCTTGAACTCGGCGAAGCCGGCATCCGACAGCGCGATGAACCACTCGATCTCGACCTGCACGCGCCGGTGCATCAGACCGAACTCGCTGAGCAGCGGGCGCAGCGGCGCCAGCCTGGCGGCATAGCGGCCGTCGAGCGGCGACAGGGCGGTGAGAGGGCTCGGATTCATCGAAGGGATCGTGCGCGGCGCAACAGGAAGACAACGGGCCTGCACGATGGCGCGAGCCCAGCCGCCGATTCTAGGTGGCGCTGCGCGCCGGCCGCCGCCGGGTTACCAGCGCGCGTCGAAGCAGCAGGCACCGTCGTCGATCGCGCGCACCAGGTTCAGGAGCACCTGCTCGCCCTCGCCACGCACGACTGCGTCGATCCACGGCGCCTCCTGGAGCACCTGCGGGTACATGAAGGTGCCGTGGATGCCGCCGAGCACCGTTGCCACGTCGGGCTTCACCTCCTTGGCGATCTGCAGCAGCCGCTCGGCCTTGTAGATCGAGATCGCCGGCGTGATGGCGGTGCAGTCCACCACGTCGGGGCGGGCCTCGGCAATGCGTGCGCGCACCTGGTCGTCGCTCAGGTGCTCGGTCATCGCGTCGACGAACACCACGTCGGTGTAGCCGCCGGCCTTGAGGTAACCGGTGAGATAGGCCACCCACGCCGGCGGCCAGTTGCCGGCGATCTCGGCGGCGTCGGAGTGGTAGTTGGGGTGCATCAGCAGGACGCGCATGGCGGTTTCCGTCCTGGTGAAGGAGCGCTCAACGCAATGTTTGCCTGACACTTTGCGCTTGCGTTGTGTCAATCTCAGATGACGCATCGACCCGAGAAAACCCGACGCGCTGGCGCGACGTCCTGCCAACGATCCGGATTGACGGCTTTGGAGCGCTTCTTGCTTAATGCTGCACCGCAAGCACGCCACCTTTTCGCACAGGAGAACCCATGCCGAATATCCGCCGCCAGCTGCTGGCCGCCGCCCTAGCCGCCACCTGCCTCGCCGCCGCCGCGCCGGCCTGGGCACAGGCCAAGATCAAGGTCGCCGCGATCTACACCGTGCCGGTCGAGCAGCAATGGGTCAGCCGCATCGACAAGGCGCTGAAGGCCGCGGTGGCACGCGGCGAGATCGACTACGTGTTCAGCGAGAACGTGGCCAACGCCGACTACGAGCGCGTGATGCGCGAGTACGCCGAGAAGGGCAACACCTTCATCGTCGGTGAGTCGTTCGCGGTGGAGGCGGCCGCGCGCAAGGTGGCCAAGGACTACCCCAAGGTCTCATTCCTGATGGGCAGCTCGGGCAAGCCGCAGGCGCCCAACTTTGGCGTCTTCGACAACTACATCCAGGAGCCGAGCTACCTGACCGGCATGATCGCCGGCGGCATGACCAAGAGCCACAAGATCGGCATGGTGGGCGGCTACCCGATTCCCGAGGTCAACCGGCTGATGAATGCCTTCATGGCGGGCGCCAGGGACGTCAACCCGAAGGTCGAGTTCACGGTGAGCTTCATCAACAGCTGGTTCGACCCGCCGAAGGCCAAGGAGGCCGCATTCGCGATGATCGACAAGGGTGCCGACGTGCTGTACGCCGAGCGCTTCGGTGTCAGCGACGCTGCCAAGGAGAAGGGCAAGCTCGCCATCGGCAACGTGATCAACACGCAGGACAAGTACCCCGACACGGTGGTGGCCAGCGCGCTGTGGAACATGGAGCCGACCATCGACGCCGCGCTGAAGGCGGTGAAGGCGGGCAGCTTCAAGGCCGAGGACTACGGCCACTACTCGCACATGAAGGTCAAGGGCAGCGAGCTGAGCCCGCTCGGCAGTTTCGAGAAGAAGATCCCGGCCGACCTGGCGGCCAAGGTGCGCGCCAAGGAAAAGGCGATCCTCGAAGGCAAGTTCAGCGTGAAGGTCGACGACGCGCAGCCCAAGGGCACCGCGAAGTGACGTGACCGCCGCGCCGCGCCTGACGCTGGCCGGCATCACCAAGCGCTTCGGCGACCTGGTGGCCAACGACGGCATCTCGCTCGAGCTGCAGGCGGGCGAGGTGTTGGCGCTGCTGGGCGAGAACGGCGCCGGCAAGAGCACGCTGGTGTCGATCCTGTTCGGCCACTACATCGCCGATGCCGGCAGCGTGCAGGTCGACGGCCACACGCTGCCACCGGGCCAGCCGAAGGCGGCGCTGGCGGCGGGCATCGGCATGGTGCACCAGCACTTCACGCTGGCCGACAACCTGAGCGTGCTCGACAACGTGCTGCTCGGCACTGAGCCGATGTGGCAGCCGTTCTCGCGCCGCGCCGCGGCGCGCGCGCGGCTAGTCGACACCGCCCGGCGTTTCGGCCTGGCGGTCGACCCCGACGCGCGCGTCGGCGACTTGTCCGTGGGCGAGCGCCAGCGCGTCGAGATCCTGAAGGCGCTGACGCGTGGCGCGCGCATCCTGATCCTCGACGAACCCACCGCGGTGCTGACGCCGCAGGAATCGCAGTCGCTGTTCGCCACGCTGCGCCAGATGGTGGCCGAGGGCATGGCCATCGTCTTCATCAGCCACAAGCTCGACGAGGTCGTGGCGGTGAGCGACCGCATTGCGGTGCTGCGTGCCGGCCGGCTGGTCTGGGAACAACGAGCGGCCGATGTCGACAAGGCGCAGCTCGCCGAGGCGATGGTCGGGCGCACCGTGCCGCCGCTGGCGCGGCCGAACGATTTCGATCTGGACGTCGATGTCAGCCAGCGCGCCGCCCGCGTGGTGTTGTCGCTGCAGGGTGTCTGCGTACGCGGCGCCGGTCGCAGTCCGGCGCTGGTCGACGTGAGCCTGGCGTTGCACGCCGGCGAGGTGCTGGCGATTGCCGGCGTCGCCGGCAACGGGCAGCGCACGCTCGCCGATCTGCTGTGCGGCCTGCTGCCGCTGGAACGGGGCAGCCTGCAGGTGCTGGGCCGGCCGTTGCCGGCGCGGCCGCGCGCCTGGGTCGACGCCGGCGTCGCGCGCATTCCCGAGGACCGGCAGGCCGTCGGCTCGATCGGCGAACTCACGTTGTGGGAGAACGCCGTGCTCGAGCGCCTGCGCAGCCGCCGTTTCGCGCGCTTCGGCGTGCTGCGCACCGGCAAGGCGCGCGAACATGCGCGCAGGCTGGTCGAGCAGTACGACGTGCGCGGGGCCGGCGCACTCGGCCTCGACGCGCCGGCGCGCACGCTGTCGGGCGGCAATCTGCAGAAGCTGATCCTCGGCCGCACGCTGAGCGGCGTGCGTTATCGCGACCACGGGCCCGAGCTGATCGTCGCACACCAGCCCACCTGGGGCTTGGACATCGGCGCGGTGGCCGACCTGCATCGCCGGTTGCTCGAGGCCTGTACGCGCGGCACCGCGGTGCTGCTGATCAGCGAAGACCTCGACGAGATCCTCACGCTGGCCGACCGCATCGCCGTGATGTCACGTGGCCGGCTCACCGAGGCGCGGCCGCGCGAGTCGTGGAGCCTGGCCGCGCTCGGCGCGGCCATGGCCGGGCTGCCCGCCGATGCGCCGCCGCGGCCGGCCGAGTCCCATGCGGCTTGAGGCGCGCAGTCACACGCCGGCCTGGATGTGGCTGGCGGCGCCGGCGCTGGCTTTGGCGGCGACGCTAGCGCTGACCTCGCTGCTAGTGGCCTGGGCCGGCGCACCGGTCGGCCGCGCCTATGCGCTGCTGCTGCAAGGAGGCTTCGGTTCGCGTTTCGCGCTGGCCGAGACCTTGACGCGCTCGACACCGCTGATCCTCACCGGGCTGGCGGCGGCGGTGGCGTTTCGTGCGCGGCTGTACAACATCGGCGGCGAGGGGCAGCTGTACGCCGGCGCGCTGGCTGCGGTGGCCGTCGGCGGCCTGCATGGCGGCGCGGCCTGGCCATTGCCGACGCCGCTGCTGTTCGTGCTGATGATTGCGGCGGCCTGCGCCGCCGGCGCACTGCTGCTGCTGGTGCCGGCGCTGCTGAAGTCACGCCTGGGCGTCGACGAGGTGGTGACGACGCTGCTGCTCAACTTCATCGTGCTGTTGTTGGTGTCGGCCATGCTCGATGGGCCGATGAAAGACCCCACCGCGCTCGGCTGGCCGCAGAGCGTGGCGATCGCCGACACCCTGCAGCTGGACAAGCTGGTGCCGCGCAGCCGGCTGCACAGCGGCCTGCTGGTCGCCGTCGTGCTGGCTGGCGTGCTCGCGCTGACGCTGCGCTTCACCACCTTTGGTCTGCGGCTCCGCGCGGTGGGGGCCAATCCCCGCGCGGCCGCTTTTGCCGGCATGCCGGTGCGCTCGGTGGTCTGGCAGGTGGCCTTGCTGTCGGGCGCGTTGGCCGGGCTTGCCGGAGCGATCGAAGTGTCCGGGCGCGCGGGTTATGTGACGCTCGACATGTCGCCGGGCTACGGTTACTCGGGCATCGTGATCGCCATGCTCGCCGCGCTGAACCCGCTCGGCGTCGTGGTCGCGGCGATCTTCGTCGCCGGCATGCTGGTCGGCGCCGACAGTATGAGCCGCGCCGTCACGGTGCCGACCTACATTGCCGACGTCATCGTCGCCATCTCGCTGATCACGATGCTGGTGGCGTCGATGTTGGCGCAGTACCGGCTGCGCTGGCGCTAGGAAGGGTCGCGCACGCATGCTGTCGGAGACGCTCGACCTGCTTGCCGCCGCGCCGTTCTGGGTGGCGGTGCTGCGCATCGCGACGCCGCTGATCTTCGGCACGCTGGGCGTGCTGCTGTGTGAGCGCGCCGGTGTGCTCAACCTCGGCATCGAGGGCATCATGGTCGCCGGTGCCTTCGCCGGCTGGCTTGCGGTGTACCAGGGCGCGGGGCTGTGGGCCGGCGTGGCCGCGGCGGCGCTGACCGGCGCCACGTTCGGGCTGCTGCACGGCTGGCTGACCGTGAGCCTGGCGCTCAGCCAGCACGTCTCCGGTCTCGGCATCACGTTGCTGGCCACCAGTCTGGCGAGCTTTGCCTATCGCGTGAGTTTTCCGAAGGTCGAGAGCCCGCCGACCATCCAGCCGTTTGCCGACATGAGCAGCTGGCTGCCGCTGCCGGTCCTGAACCAGCAGACGCCGCTCACGCTGCTGGCCTTGCTGCTGGTGCCGGCGCTGGCGTGGCTGCTGTATCGCACGCCGCTCGGCCTGGCGCTGCGCATGGTCGGCGAGAACCCGCAGGCGGTCGAGGGCCAGGGCCTGAGTGTCGTCGGCCTGCGCATCGGCGCGATCGTCGCGGGCTCGGCGCTGATGGGCGTGGCCGGCGCGTTTCTCACGTTGGCCGCGTTCAACGCGTTCTACTTCAACATGGTCAACGGGCGCGGCTGGGTCTGCGTGGCGCTGGTCGTGTTCGCGTCGTGGCGGCCGGGCAAGGCGCTGCTCGGCGCGCTGCTGTTCGCCTTCTTCGACGCGCTGCAGCTGCGTCTGCAGCAGGCCGGCTCGGGCCTGTTCGGCCTTGACGTGCCGTACCAGTTCTACCTGATGCTGCCGTACGCGATGGCCATCATCGCGCTGGTGGCCGTGGCGCGGCGCGCAGCGTATCCTCAGGCCTTGATGAAACCATGGCGCAAGGGCGAACGATGAGGAACCGCGCATGACGGCCGACGAGGGTTCGCGGTGAGCGCCGAGCCGCCGCCGGCCGGCGGCCGCCACATCCGGCTCACCTCGCATCCGCAGCAGGGCCCGAGCGGCGCACCGCCGATCCACTGGGGCGCCGAGGACCCAATGCAGCGCGGCCCGGTGGTGGGCACCACCACCCATCGCAGCCATCGCAACGTGATCGGCACGCACAGCGGCAGCTACGGCGTCTATCGCGCGCTCGCGGTGGCCGCCGGCAACCTGACACGCGGCCATCGCGCCGACCTGACCAACACCGCGCCGACCGACCTGGTCGGGCCGTATCCGCAGTGGGCCGACCCCGATCGGATCGTCTCGATCGATCCGTGGGGCGCGTCGGTGCAGCAGGTGTACGCCGGCTACCTGGCGCAGGGCTACGACATCCGGCCGACGATCGCGGTCACCAAGGCGCACATTCATCTGCCGGAGATCAAGCAGGCGATCGCGTTCCAGCGCCTGGCCATCGACGGCGAGGTGCTGCTGGAGGACGCCTCGGCCACCGTGACCAAGATCGCCATCGAGCCGGTGTGGTGGCTGCCCGGCGTGGCGCGGCGCTTCGGCGTCGGAGAGACGGCGTTGCGGCACGCGTTGTTCGAGGAGACCGGCGGCATGTACCCTGAGCTGGTCACGCGCAGCGACATCGAGGTCTTCCTGCCGCCGATCGGCGGCCAGACGCTGTACGTATTCGGCGACGTCCGTGATCTCGCCGACCCTTCAGTCACGCTGACGGCGCGCGTGCACGACGAGTGCAATGGCTCCGACGTGTTCGGCTCCGACATCTGCACCTGCCGGCCCTACCTGACGCACGCGATCGAGGAGTGCATCCAGGGCGCGCAGACTGTGGACGCCGGCGGACGCGGTGGCGTCGGCCTCATCGCCTACAGCCGCAAGGAGGGCCGCGCGCTCGGCGAGGTGACCAAGTTCCTGGTCTACAACGCGCGCAAGCGGCAGGAGGGCGGCGACAGCGCCGACAAGTACTTCCTGCGTACCGAATGCGTCGCCGGCGTGCAGGACATGCGCTTCCAGGAGTTGATGCCCGACGTGCTGCACTGGCTCGGCATCCGCAAGATCCACCGCCTGGTCAGCATGAGCAACGACAAGTACGACGCGATCACCGGCTCGGGCATCGAGGTCGGCGAGCGCGTGAAGATACCCGACACGCTGGTGCCGGCCGACGCCAAGGTGGAGATCGAGGCCAAGATCGCGGCCGGCTATTTCACCGACGGCGCGGTGCCCGACGAGGCGCGGCTGGCGCAAGTGAAGGGCCGCGCGCTTGAATGACGCGCAGGCGCTGCATGCCGCGGTGCAGCGCCTGCGCGCGCCCGCGACCATCCGCGAGCGCTGCGCCCGTATCACCGACGCCGTGGCGCGTGGCGAGTCGCTGCACTTCAGGCTCGATCGAGCCGGGCTCGACGCAGTGGCGCAGCGCGTCGCCACGCTGACGCGGTCGCGTTTTCCCGATCTCGTGATCCCGTACCACAGCCGCTGGCGGCACTTCGAGGCCGGTGGGGTCGACCGCAAGGTTGAACTCGACGCGCGGTTGGCGGGTCGCAGCCACGTGGCACAGGCGCGCGCGCGCATCGACCTGGCGCTGGTCAGCGTGCTGCTCGATGCCGGCGCCGGCAGCGCGTGGTGTTATCGCGAACGCGAGAGCGGACAGACCTTCGCCCGTTCCGAGGGTCTGGCCGTGGCGAGCTATCGCGCCTTCATGGCCGGCCGCTTCTCGTCGGACGTTGGCGATCCGCTGCGCGTCGATGCGGCCGCGCTGGCGCGGCTGGACAGCCGCACGTTGGCTGAAGCATTCCAGGTCAGTCTGGACAATCCACTGGTCGGCCTCGAAGGCCGGGTCGAACTGCTGCACCGCCTGGCCGACGCGCTGCGGGCGCAGCCGCAGACCTTTACCGCGCTTGGCCAGCCCGGACACCTGTTCGATGCGTTGACGCACCACCGCCATGCGCCGGACCTGCACCACCACCAGCCGCGCGCGTCGCTGCACCAGCACCACCTGTCGGCCGGGCGCATCCTCGGCGCACTGCTGGAGGCATTCAGCACCATCTGGCCGAGCGGGCAGCAGCTGCACGGCGTCGCGCTCGGTGACGCCTGGCCGCATGCCGACGCGGGTGGCGAGGGGCTCGATGCCGGCTGGGTGCCGTTCCACAAGCTGTCGCAATGGTTGGCCTATTCGCTGCTCGAGCCGTTCGAATGGGCCGGCGTGCAGGTGAGCGGCCTTGACGAGCTGACCGGCCTGCCCGAATACCGCAACGGCGGGCTGCTGCTCGATGCCGGCGTGATCCAGCCGCGCGACGTCGCCTTCGCCGCCAAGGCGCACCGGCCCGGCGACGAATGGACGATCGAGTGGCGGGCGCTGACGGTGTCGCTGCTCGACGAGCTGGCGCCGCGCGTGCGAGCGGCGCTCGGCGTCGATGCGACCGCGCTGCCCCTGGCACGGGTGCTCGAGGGCGGCACCTGGGCCGCTGGCCGGCAGATCGCCGTCGAGTGCCGCGAGGGCGGGTTGCCGCCGGTGGTGATCGTCAGCGACGGCACGGTATTCTGAGCACGCATGAGCAGGAGTCTTCACCGATGAGCGCACCGCAGGTCCACGTCATCTCGCACCCGCTGGTGCAACACAAGCTCACGCTGATGCGGCAGAAGGATCGCTCGACGAGCAACTTCCGCCGCCTGCTCGGCGAGATCGGCATGTTGATGGCCTACGAGGTCACACGCGACATGCCGACCCAGCTGATCGAGATCGAGACACCGCTGGAAACGATGCGCAGCCCCGTCATCGAAGGCCGCAAGACGGTGTTCGTCGTGATCATGCGGGCCGGTGCCGGCTTCCTCGAGGGCATGCTGGAGGTGATTCCCGGCGCGCGGGTCGGCCACATCGGGCTGTACCGCGACCCGAAGACGCTGACCGCGGTGGAGTACTACTTCAAGATGCCGCACGGCATGCACGACCGCGATGCCATCGTGCTCGACCCCATGCTCGCCACCGGCAACTCGGCGGTGGCGGCTGTCGAGCGGCTGAAGGAGACGCGGCCACGCTCGATCCGCTTCGTCTGTCTGCTCGCCGCACCCGAGGGCATCGCAAATTTCCAGGCCCACCATCCGGACGTGCCGATCTACACCGCGGCCATCGACCGCGAGCTCAACGACCACGGCTACATCGTGCCGGGCCTCGGTGACGCCGGCGACCGGATCTTCGGGACGAAATGAGTCCCCCCCGTAGCGGCCTGGCGGCCGCCTCCCCCAGGGGGCCACACCGGCGGACCGGCAGAGCCGGATCCGCGGTGTGCACTCGGGTGGATTGTGCGGATCGAATCGCGAGCGCATGACGATGCTGTTGATTCGCAATGCCACGCTGCCTGATGGGCGGACGGGCGTCGACCTCCTGGCGCGTGACGGTGCCTTCGAGGCTGTGGCGCCGGACCTGCCTCAGCCGGAAGGCGCTCAGCTGCTCGACGCGCAGGGCTGGCTGGTCGCGCCGCCCTTCGTCGATGCGCATTTCCACATGGATGCCACGCTCAGCTACGGGCTGCCTCGCGTCAATGCGAGCGGCACGCTGCTCGAGGGCATCGCGCTGTGGGGCGAGTTGAAGCCGCAGCTCACACAGGAGGCGATCGTCGAGCGCGCGTTGCGCTATTGCGACTGGGCGGTGGCCAAGGGACTGCTGGCGATCCGCTCGCATGTCGATGTCTGCGACGAGCGGTTGCTCGCCGTGGAGGCGCTGCTGCACGTGAAGCGCCAGGTCGCGCCCTATCTCGACCTGCAGCTGGTCGCCTTTCCGCAGGACGGCGTGCTGCGCTCGCCGGGCGCGCTCGACAACCTGAAGCGCGCGCTCGACCTCGGCGTCGACGTGGTCGGCGGCATTCCGCACTTCGAGCGCACCATGGGCGAAGGTGCACACAGCGTGCGGCTGCTGTGCGAGCTGGCCGCCGCGCGCGGCCTGCGCGTCGACATGCATTGCGACGAGACCGACGATCCGCTGTCGCGCCATGTCGAGACGCTCGCCTTCGAGACGCAGCGGCTCGGGCTGCACGGCCGGGTCACCGGCTCGCACCTGACCTCGATGCATTCGATGGACAACTACTACGTGTCCAAGCTGATCCCGCTGATGGCCGAGGCGCGCCTGGGGGTGGTGGCCAACCCGCTGATCAACATCACCATCCAGGGCCGGCATGACACCTATCCCAAGCGCCGCGGCATGACGCGTGTGCCCGAGCTGATGGCCGCCGGACTCACGGTGGCGTTCGGCCATGACTGCGTGATGGACCCCTGGTATTCCCTCGGCTCGGGCGACATGCTCGAAGTGGCCGCGATGGGGCTGCACGTCGGGCAGCTCACCTCGACCACCCAGATGCGGGGGTGCTTCGACGCGGTGACCACGAACGCGGCGCGCATCCTTGGGCTCGAGCGCTATGGCCTCGAGCCCGGTTGCCGCGCCGATTGCGTGCTGCTGCAGGCACGCTCGCCCGTCGAGGCGATTCGCCTGCGTGCGCAGCGCCTCGCGGTGGTGCGCGCCGGCAGCGTCATTGCTCGCAGCCCGCCGGCGACCACGCAGCTGGCGCTGCCGGGCCGACCCCCTCAAGTGGACTTCACGAGCGCGCACTGAGCCTCGTCGCAGCGCCCCGCTCGCTAGAATGACCCGCATCAGGGACGGCACTCACACCCAATGAAACTGATCGGATCGTTGACCAGCCCGTACGTGCGCAAGGTGCGCATCGTGATGGCCGAGAAGAAGCTCGACTACCAGCTGGTGCTCGAAGACGTCTGGTCCAACGACGCGATCCTGAAGTCCAACCCGCTCGGCAAGGTGCCGTGCCTGGTCGTCGAAGGTGTCGAGGCGGTGTTCGACTCGCGGGTGATCGTCGAATACGTCGACACGCTGTCGCCGGTGGGGCGATTGATTCCTCCGACCGGCCGCGAGCGCGCCGAAGTGCGTACCTGGGAGGCGCTGGCCGATGGGCTGCTCGACGCCAGCATCGCGGCGCGCCTCGAGAAGACCTGGCCGCCGCGCGAAGGCCATCGCTCGCAGGCCTGGATCGATCGCAACATGAGCCGTGTGGCGGCCGCCTTGAAGGCCATGAGCCAGGGCCTCGGCGAGAAGGCCTGGTGCTCGGGCAACCACTTCAGCCTGTCCGACATCGCGGTCGGTTGCGCACTCGGTTATCTCGACTTCCGCTTTGCCGAGATCGACTGGCGCGGCGACTATCCCAATCTGAGCCGGCTCGCGGCCAAGCTGGCGACCCGGCCCAGCTTCGTCGATACCTTGCCGCCGAAGAGCTGAGCCGAAGCACGCGCGGCTTGCCGTCGCGGTCGGGCCGGTCTGTCAGGCCAGCTGCAGCGAGAGCGAGCCCGCACGCTGGTCCCACTGCAGCTTGCGGAAGATGGCGCGTGCCAGCACGGCCAGGCCATGCGGATGCAGGCTGCGCTGCTCGGCCAGCTCGTCGATGCCGATGCCAGCGGCCACGCGGACCAGCAGATCGCGCTCGTCGGGCTCGAGCTGTAACGGACTTTGCACGGCGTCGATCGGACTGAAGGCGCGCGAGCGCGGCGTCAGACCTTCGAAGTGGTCGAGCAGTGCCTGAGCCAGCGCCGGCGTCAGCGTCGCTTCGCCGAGCAGCGTACGCCGCACGCAGGCCGCCAGCGTGTCGCCTTCGCGGCCGCTGATGAAGAAGTTGTCGGCACCCGACCGCGTGGCCTCGCGCAGCAGCGGATCCTGCGGATCGGGCGTCACCACCACGATCGCCGGCCGGATGGAGTCGGGCTCACCGGCCAGCCACTGGATCATCGCCAGCGCCGTGCCGTCAAGCAGCCGCAGCTCGCAGACGACCACGCGGGGCCGGTGCTGCTGCAGCAGCGCGCGAGCCGAGCGGGCCGCGTTGGTGATGGCTACCACCTCGTACTGGCGGTTCACCGACAGGTGATCGCGCCACAGGAGGGCCTGCTGGGGATCGCGGGTGACGAGGACGACACTGCTCACGATGATGACAACCGATGCGTTGGAGGCTTGAGCTGACGGTATCGAATTGTTGCAATCGGCTCGCGCAGGCGCATCCCCCGATGTCATGGTCGCCCCCGCGTCCGCAGGGCGGGGGCGGAGATCCTTCGCCGGCGGTCAGGTGCTTGCGGCAGCGCTGAAGCTGTCGGCCCGCGCGCGGGGCCAGTAAAGCTCATACACCGGATGCGGCCAGGCGATCTCGCCGCGTGCCGCCGCCAGCAGCTCGCCTGGCTTGACGAACGGCAGCAAGTTGGCCAGCAGGCGCACCTCGCGGTCGCTTCCGCGACGCACGATGTGGGTGGCGCGGATCTGGTTCGGGTGCTGCAGGCCGGCGGCCTGCACCAGCTCCTTGAGCGCCTCCAGCGTGTACTGGTGGAAGCGGAAGACGCGCTCAGTCTTGTCGGGCACCACCAGCGCGCGCTGGCGCAACGGGTCCTGCGTCGTCACGCCGGTCGGGCAGGCGCCTGTGTGGCAGTGCTGGGCCTGGATGCAGCCGAGCGCGAACATGAAGCCGCGCGCCGCGTTGCACCAGTCGGCGCCGAGCGCCATCATGCGCGCGATGTCGAAGGCGCTCACCACCTTGCCGGCGGCGCCGACGCGGATGCGCGAGCGCAGGTTCAGCCCGGTCAGTGTGTTGTGCACCAGCAGCAGGCCTTCCTGCAGCGGCGCGCCGACGTGGTCGGTGAACTCCAGCGGCGCCGCGCCGGTGCCGCCTTCGGCGCCGTCGACGACGATGAAGTCCGGCACGATGCCGGTCTCGACCATCGCCTTGCAGATGGCGAGCCATTCCCAGGGATGGCCGATGCACAGCTTGAAGCCGGTCGGCTTGCCGCCTGACAGATCACGCAGCCGGTCGACGAAGCGCAGCAGCTCGATCGGCGTGCCGAAGGCGCTGTGCCGCGCCGGCGACACGCAGTCGACGCCCACCGGCACGCCCCGCGCGGCGGCGATTTCGGATGTCACCTTTGGCCCGGGAAGCACGCCGCCGTGGCCCGGCTTGGCGCCCTGGCTCAGCTTCACCTCGATCAGCTTGACCTGCGGCTCGCGCGCATTGGCGGCGAACTTGTCGGCGTCGAAGCTGCCGTCGTCGCGGCGGCAGCCGAAGTAGCCGGAGCCGATCTCCCAGATCAGGTCGCCGCCGCACTCGCGGTGGTAGCGGCTGATCGAACCTTCGCCGGTGTCGTGCGCGAAGCCCCCGCGCCTGGCGCCGCCGTTGAGCGCCAGCACCGCATTGGCGCTCAAGGCACCGAAGCTCATGGCCGAGATGTTGAATACGCTGGCCGAGTAGGGCTGCGCACGGCCCTCGCCGATCAGCACCCGGAAGTCGTGCGACTCGACACGGCTTGGCACCAGCGAGTGGTTGATCCACTCATAACCCTGCGCCTGCACGTCGAGCTGGGTGCCGAACGGCCGCTTGTCGGAGTCACCCTTGGCGCGCTGGTAGACCAGCGAGCGCTGCTGGCGCGAGAACGGATGCGACTCGTTGTCGCTTTCGATGAAGTACTGGCGGATCTCGGGCCGGATGAACTCCAGCAGATAGCGCAGGTGGCCGATCACCGGGTAGTTGCGCAGCAAGGCGCGGCGGATTTGCAGCGAGTCGCGCAGCCCGATGCCGACCAGCACGGCACAGGTCAGCACGGCCCAGCCCCATTGGCCGAACGCGACCCAGACGAAGGCACTGAGCAGCAGTCCGATGCCGCTTGCCAGCCAGACGACGTAGCGGATCGGAAACACTCGGTCGAGCGCAAGCAGCCAGGCGGGCATGGATCAACCTCCACCACGAATCGCGGTGCCGGCATCCTAGGCCGGCGGCAGCGCCGGCAAGTCGCGATTTGCCGCCTTGCGCGCGGCCTGTTCTTCGTTCAGCGGGCCTGGGCGGCCGCCTGGCGCTGCAGCCGGCGCACCAGCTTGGCGGTGGACTCGCGGCGCACCTTGTCGTGCAGGAAGCCGGTCCAGCCGAGCGCGACGCCGGTGGGGCCGAGCGCCTGGCGCGACCAGCGCCAGAAGTCGAAGCTGTCCTGTTGCGAGGCGATCAGGCCATCCTCGAAGGTAAACAGCGACTCGACCACGTGATGCACCTTGCGGCCGGCGTTGCCGAAGCGATAGCGTGCCTCCCAGTGCGCGCTGCCGCGGTCCTCGCCGGCCTCGACGTCGCGGGTCTCCAGGCGCCAGACGGCCTGGCCGCGGTTGCGGATGGTCTCGCACAACATCAGCCACATCGTGCCGATCTGCTCACGACCTTCCAGCGTGAACACCGGGTCCTGGAAGCGCGCGTCGGGTGCGTAGCAACCTTGCATGGCGTGCGCGTCGAGCGTGGCAAAGGCCGCGTAGAAGCGCTTGAGCAGGGTCTGCGGGCTCATGGCAATGCAGTCACGGTCGAAGGGCCGGGGAATCGGGAGTATGCGCCGGGCGCCTCGGCGCGGCGGGCCGCCCGCGCCCGGCCGCGTGCCATCCTGCATGAAAGGCGATGGCGCATGGCTTGTCGACGCGCGACGCCCGGCGCGGCAGCGCCGCTGGCCTGTCAATCGAGCGTGCGCCGGTAGCGCCTGAGCGCCACCGCGCCGGCCAGCGCCACGAAGGCCAGCATCGGCCACAGTTCGGGCAGCACCGCCGCGGCGTCGCTGCCCTTCAGCAGGATGCCGCGCACGATGCGCAGGAAGTGGGTCAACGGCAGCAGCTCGCCAAGCTGCTGCGCCCAGTGCGGCATGCCGCGGAACGGGAACATGAAGCCCGACAGCAGCATCGAGGGCAGGAAGAAGAAGAACGTCATCTGCATCGCCTGCAGCTGGTTCTTGGCGATCGTCGAGAAGGTGAAGCCAACCGCGAGGTTGGCGACCACGAAGACGCCGATGAAGGCCAGCAGCAGCCACATGCTGCCCAGCATCGGCACCTCGAACAACAGCCGCGCGGCGCCGAGGATCAGCCCGATCTGGATGTAGCCGATCAGGATGTACGGCGCAATCTTGCCGATCATCACCTCGAGCGGCCGCACGGGCGTGGCGAGCAGGTTCTCCATCGTGCCGCGTTCGCGTTCGCGCGTCATCGCCAGGCCGGTCAGCATCACCATCGTCATCGTCAGGATCACGCCGACCAGCCCCGGCACGATGTTGTAGCGCGACAGACCCTCGGGATTGAAACGCCGGTGCACGCGCAGCTCGAACGCCGGCGCGTCCGCCGCCAGCGGGCGCAGGGCGCCGACGCTGTCGTGCAGCAACGCGCTGCTGGCGACGCCGCCGAGCGCAGCGATCGCGTTGCCGGCAGCCGAAGGGTCAGTGGCGTCCACCGCCACCAGCAGCGAGGGATGCTCGCCGCGCAGCAGCCGGCGCGAGAAGTCGGCCGGGATCGAGACCAGGAACTGCACCTCGCCGCGTTCGATCAACGCGTCACCTTCGCGCTCGCTAGCGGGTTGGTGCGTGACGCGGAAGTAGCCCGTGTTCTGCAGCGCGGCGACGATGGCGCGCGGCAACGGACCGCTGTCGTGGGACACCACCGCGGTCGGCAGGCCGCGGGGGTCGGTGTTGATCGCATAGCCGAACAGCAGCAGCTGCAGCACCGGCACGCCCACCGCCATGGCGAAGGTGAGCCGGTCCCGCAGCATCTGCTGGAACTCCTTGATGAAGACGGCCAGCATGCGCTGCAGCGAGTAGCCGTTCATCGCAGCGGGCGCTCAGGCGAAGTTGTCTTGCGCGCCGGCGACCAGGCGCACGAACGCGTCCTCGAGGTCGCTTGCGCCAGCGTCGGCGACGATGCGTTCGGCATGGCCTTGCGCCAGCACGCGGCCGTAGGCGATGTAGACCAGCTCGTGGCAGCGCTCGGCCTCGTCCATGTAGTGCGTCGACACCAGCACGGTCATGCCTTCGTCGGCGAGGCGATGGATCTGGTCCCAGAAGTCGCGCCGCGCCTTCGGGTCGACGCCGGCGGTCGGCTCGTCGAGCAGCAGCAGTCGGGGCTCGTGGAGCAGGCACGACGCGAGCGCCAGGCGCTGCTTCCAACCACCCGACAGCGTGCCGGCAAGCTGGTGCTGGCGTCCGACCAGATCCAGCCGTTGCAATGCCGCGTCGACCGATTCACGCCGGCGCGGCAGCTCGAACAGGCGGCCGACGAAGTCGAGGTTCTGCCGGATCGACAGGTCCTCGTAGAGGCCGAAGCGCTGCGTCATGTAGCCGACCTGGCGCTTGATCTGCGCGCCCTCGGTCGCCAGGTCGAGGCCAAGGCAGCGGCCCTGTCCGGCGTCGGGCGTCAGCAGGCCGCACAGCATGCGGATGGTGGTGGTCTTGCCGCTGCCGTTGGGGCCGAGGAAGCCGCAGATGCGCCCGCGCGCCACCTGAAGCGACACGTTGTCGACGACCGTGCGTCCGTCGAACCGCTTGGTCAGTCCGCTGACGTCGATCGCGAGCTCGGCATGCGCCATCATGGCGGGTTGCGCGGCGAGGCGGCGGGGCGTACGTCGAGCGGCAGGCCGGGGCGCAGGCGGCGCGCGTCGGCCGGATCGGGCCGTGCCTCGACCATGAACACGAGCTTGGCGCGCTGTGCGTTCGAGTAGATCACCGGCGGTGCGTATTCGGCCTGCGTGGCGACGCGCGAGATGCGCGCCGTTATCGGTGCGCCACAACCGTCGCAGCTGATCTGCACGGCCTGTCCGGGCGCCAGCGCGGCGACTTCGGTCTCCGGTACGAAGAAGCGCGCCTTGGTCGCACCTTCGGGCAGCAGCGCCGCCACCGGTGCGCCGGCCGGAACCCATTCGCCGACCCGAAAGTAGGTGTCCGCCACCTGGGCAGCCACTGGCGCGAGCTGCTGCTTCTGCTGCTCGCGCCAACGGCTCTGGCGCAGCGCCTGCGCCGCGGCATCGGCGGTGGCGCGCGCGGCGCGCTGTTCGTCGGGACGCGCCGGCAGACGGGCCACCTGCAACGCGGACTCCAATTCGGCGACACGGTCGCGGGCCTGGACTAGCGCGGTGCGGGCATCGTCGATGCGGGCTGCCGAGACGAAGCCCTGCGCCAGCAACTGCTGCTGGCGTTCGAGGTCACTCGCGGCCAGCGCGGCCTGCGCTCGCGCCTGGGCGAGCTGGGCCTGCGTCATCGCAACCTCGTCGCGCCGGCGGCCCTTGGTCGAGTTGTCGGCCTGGGCCTGCGCCTGCTCCAGCCGCGCCTGCGCCTCGGCCCGACCGGCCTGCTCGAGATCGGACTCCAGCGTGAACAGCGGCGCGCCGCGCGCCACCTGCTGTCCGGCCTGCACCGCCAGCGCGGTCAGCGCACCGGCCAGCGGCGCGGCGACGTAGACGTACTCACCTTCGGCATAGCCCGACCACGCCGAGGGCGCCTTGTTGTCACAGGCGGCAAGGGCCAGCACCAACCCGGCAGCAAGCATGAGCGGACCCCGTGAGATAAAGCAGACGGTGCATGACATGACGCCGATTATTGGGCGGCTGCGCGCAGCCGCAACACGGTACCGCGCGACCGTGACGGCTGGCTATACTCGCCGCCACAGCGCCGATTTGCTCCGGCTTGCGGGCGCTCAACAAATGCCGCTAAACAGGTTCCACCGACCCGGTGGCCGTTGACGGCGGCGCCGGGTTTCGTTTTGCTGGAGGGCCCGTGAGCTCGGTGGGAATCGTCGAAGCGCAGCAGATCACGTTCGGCGAAGCGCTCTCGCTTCGCTGCGGAGCGAGTCTGCGCGACTACACGCTGGTGTACGAGACCTACGGCACGCTCAATCGCGATGCCAGCAACGCGGTGCTGGTGTGCCACGCGCTGAACGCCGGCCACCACGTGGCCGGCCTCCAGCCCGGGCCCGAACGGCGCGAAGGGTGGTGGGACAACCTGGTCGGCCCCGGCAAGCCGCTGGATACCGATCGCTTCTTCGTCATCGGCGTTAACAACCTCGGCTCCTGCTTCGGCTCGACCGGACCGATGCAGATCAACCCGGCGACCGGCCAGGCCTGGGGCGCCGACTTTCTGGTGGTGACGGTGGAGGACTGGGTCGACGCGCAGGCCCGGCTGGTGGCGGCGCTTGGCATCCGGCAACTGGCCGCGGTGATCGGCGGCAGCCTCGGCGGCATGCAGGCGCTGGCCTGGACGCTGCGTCATCCGCAGCGCGTGCGCCATTGCGTCGCGGTGGCGTCGGCGCCGAACCTGTCGGCGCAGAACATCGCCTTCAACGAGGTGGCCCGGCGCGCGATCATCACCGACCCCGACTTCCATGGCGGCCACTACTACGCGCACGGCGTGGTGCCGGCGCGCGGGCTGCGCGTGGCGCGCATGATCGGCCACATCACCTACCTGTCGGACGACTCGATGGAGGCCAAGTTCGGCCGCGAGCTGCGCAACGGCGCGCTCGGCTACTCGACGCAGGACATCGAGTTCCAGATCGAGAGCTACCTTCGCCACCAGGGCGACAAGTTCAGCGAGTATTTCGACGCCAACACCTACCTGTTGATCACCCGCGCGCTCGACTATTTCGACCCGGCCGGCGAGCACGGCGGCGACCTGTCGGCGGCGTTCGCGCCGTCGCGCGGCAACCAGTTCCTGATCGTCAGCTTCACCACCGACTGGCGCTTCGCGCCCGAGCGCTCGCGCGAGATCGTCAAGGCGCTGGTCGACAACCGCATCGCCGTCAGCTATGCCGAGATCGACGCGCCGCACGGCCACGATGCGTTCCTGCTCGACGATGCGCGCTACCACGGCCTGCTGCGCAGCTACTTCGAGCGCATGGCCGCGGAGGTCCGCGCGTGAGGCGGGTGGTCCTCGCCCGGATGAGCGGGCCGAGCGAAGGGCCGCTCCCAAGCCTGCCCGCGATTCCCTCGGGGGATCGGCCGACGTCCTCGTCGGACGAGGGGCTCACATGAGCGAACGCCGCGATCTCGAAGTCATCGCCGACTTGGTACCGCCCGGCTCGCGGGTGCTCGACCTCGGCTGTGGCAGCGGCGAGTTGCTGGCCCACCTGATCAAGCGGCGCGACTGCAGCGGCTACGGCATCGAGATCGCCGATGCCAACGTGCTGCAGTGCGTGCAGCGCGGCGTGCCGGTGATCCAGCTCAACCTGGAGGAAGGCCTCGCGCTTTTCGACGATCGCAGCTTCGATGTCGTGCTGCAGCTCGACACACTGCAAAACCTGCGCAACACCGAACGCATGCTGCAGGAGACGGCGCGCGTGGGCCGCATCGGTATCGTGAGTTTTCCGAACTTCGCGCATTGGCCCAATCGCCTGTCGGTGCTGCGCGGGCGCATGCCGGTGACGAAGACGCTGCCGTACCAGTGGTACGACACGCCCAACATCCGCGTCGGCACCTACGCCGACTTCGAGGTGCTGGCGCGCAAGAACGCGCTCAAGGTCAGCGACAGCTTCGGCCTGCACGGCGGCCGCGCGGTGCGCACGTGGCCCAATTTGCGAGCCAGCGTGGCGGTGTTCAAGTTCGAGCGGGAGTAATGGATCACCCCCGGAGCGCCTTCGGCGCCTCCCCCTCAAGGGGGCGACGCCGACGGACCGGCGGAGCCGGATCCGTGGCGTCCGCTGGATAGGGCCACCGCGAGAAGCCGGCGCTATACCCTTGACAGCGGCGCCAGGGCTGCAAATTCGCCTGGCCGTTTGGCTTTCCAGGCGGCGATCGCGCGTGCCATCTCGTCGGTGTCGAAGATGGCGCTCTGCAGCAGCGCCATCTGCGCCAGTGCGTCGGCGGTAGCGTGATCGCGCGCGTAGTTCAGCGCCAGCTTGCTACCCGCCACTGCCAGCGGGCTCTTGTCGGCGATCTGCCGGGCCAGCTGGCGCGCGTGCGCGAGCAACGCGTCGGCATCAGGCAGCACTGCGTTGACCAGGCCGCCGGCGAGGGCGCGCGCGGCGTCGAGCCGCTCGCCGGTGTAGGCCATCTGGCGCGCGAGGCCCTGTGGCACGACCTTGGGCAGCCGTTGCAGCGAGCCCAGGTCGGCCACCATGCCGATGTGGATCTCCTGCACGGTGAAGAACGCATCGGCCGAGCACACGCGCAGGTCGCAGGCCAGGGCCAGGTCGAGCCCGCCGCCGATGCAGCCGCCCTGCACAGCGCAGATGACCGGAAAGCGCACCATCTCCAGCACGTCGAAGCAGGCCATCAGGCGGCGCAGCCCGTCGATGAACGACAGGCGGGCGCGCGCGTCGCGCGTGTTCAGCAATTCGGAACCACCGCCGAAGACCTCGAGCGACATGCCGGCCGAGAAGTGCTTGCCGGTCGAGCGCAGCAGCAGCACGCGGGTGCGGCCGTCCTGGTCGAGCGTCTGCACGGCGTCGCGCACCGCCGGGAAGAACGCCGGCGACATCGTATTCAGCCGCGCCGGCTGGTTGAGGACGAGCTCGGCGACGCCGCTCGCCGCATCCTGCGTCAGATCGAAAAACTCGCTCATGGGCCGCTCCGCTCGAACGCGGGCCGGTACCCGCTGCAGCGGCAAGCGTAACCCGGGCCGCACCCGCACGATCGTCGGGCGGCCAACGCCTACACTGCCGCGCATGCAAGCGCTGCAGACCCGAGACGACCTTCCGCTGCACCTGCGGCAATGGTCGATCCGGACGCCGGCGCACGGCACCGTGCTGCTGATTCACGGACTGGGCGAGCACATCGGTCGCTACGAGCACCTGGCCGAGCGGCTCAACGCCGCCGGCTGGAACGTGGCCGGTTACGACCAGCGCGGGCATGGCGCCTCCGGCGGTGCGCGCGGCGCGGTGGCGCAGGACGACAGCCTGCTCGACGACCTGTCGGTCGTGATCGACGCGCTGCACGGCGACCGGCCGGCCCCGCTGGTGCTGCTGGGCCACAGCATGGGCGGCGCGGTGGCGGCGCGTTTCGTTGCCGAAGGTCTCGCCGACCAGCCGGCGCCCTGGTGGCGTGCGGTGACGGCGTTGGTGCTGTCGTCGCCGGCGCTCGATCTGGGCATGAACGGCGCGCAGCGCGCCTTGCTGATGCTGCTGAGGCCGCTGCTGCCCGCGCTGGCGATCGGCAACGGCCTGAAGCCCGAGTGGGTCTCGCGCGACCCGGCTGTCGTCAAGGCGTATGTCGACGACCCGTTGGTGCACGACCGCGTCACGCCGCGGTTGGTGCAGTTTCTGCTTCAGGCCGGCGAGCGCGTGCGGCGCGACGCCGACCGCTGGCAGGTGCCGACGCTGCTGCTGTGGGCAGGCGCCGATCGATGCGTGAATCCTGAGGGCAGCGCCTCCTTCGCGGAGGCGGCGCCGGCCGGCCTGGTGCGGCACAAGCGCTATGCGCCGATGGCGCATGAGATCTTCAACGAGCCCGAGCGCGAGGAGGTCATGGCCGACCTGGCGCGATGGCTGCAGTCGCTGCACGCTAATCTGCGGCTGGTGTCGGGCAGTGTCAGTGACCCGCCAAGACAAGGAGCATCATGAACGCACGCGACTCCCACTGCGCCCCGGCCCGCGATCCGGCCTCGGCGCTGACCGACTTTGCCGACCGCGCCTGGGACGAGTGCATCGTGCCGGCGCTGAAGAGCTACATCGAGGTGCCAGCCAAGAGCCCGATGTTCGATGCGCAGTGGCAGCAACACGGCCACCTGGATCGCGTGACGCGCGACGCCGCGGCCTGGGTCGAGTCGCGCCAGGTCGCGGGGCTGAAGCTCGAGCTGATCCGCCTGGAGGGCCGCACACCGCTCATCCTGTTCGAGGTGCCGGCCACACGCGCCGGCAGCGCCGACACCGTGGTGATGTACGGTCATCTCGACAAGCAGCCCGAGTTCACCGGCTGGCGTGCCGGCCTGGGGCCGTGGACGCCGAAGCTCGACGACGGCCTGCTCTACGGCCGCGGCGGTGCCGACGACGGTTATGCGGTGTATGCGGCCATCACGGCGATCGAGGCGCTCGATGCACAAGGCATCCCGCGGCCGCGCATCGTGGGGCTGATCGAGAGCTGCGAGGAGAGCGGCTCTTTCGACCTGCCGGTCTATCTCGACAAGCTCAAGCCCCGGCTCGGCAACGTGGCACTCGTGGTCTGCCTCGACTCGGGTGCCGGCAACTACGACCAGCTGTGGCTGACGACCTCGCTGCGCGGCATGGTGTCGGGCGTGCTCAAGGTCGAGATCCTGACCGAGGGCGTGCACTCCGGCGACGCCAGCGGCCTGGTGCCGTCGAGCTTCCGCATCCTGCGCCAGCTGCTCGATCGTCTCGAGGACGCGCGCACCGGTGAGCTGTTGCCGGGCAGCTTCCATTGCGAGGTGCCGCCCGAACGCGTGGCACAGGCGCGAGCCGCCGCGGCGACGCTCGGCGACGCGGTGTGGCGGCGCTTTCCGTGGGCCTGCGGGGCCGACGGTGCCGCCTCGCTGCCGACCACCACCGATCCGGTGGACGCGCTGATCCGGCGCACCTGGCGGCCAACCTTGTCGGTGACCGGCGTCGACGGCATGCCCGAGATGGGCAATGCCGGCAACGTGCTGCGACCCTACACCGCATTCAAGCTCAGCCTGCGACTGCCGCCGCTGGTGGATGCGCACGCGGCGTCGGAGCGGCTGAAGACGCTGCTGGAGGACAACGCGCCGTACAACGCGCGGATCACCTTCCATGCCGATGGCCGCGCCGGCGCGCTCGGGGCGACCGGCTGGAACGCGCCCACGCTGTCACCCTGGCTGGAGCAGGCGCTCAACGGCGCGTCGATGGCGCAATACGGTGCGCCGCTCGGCTACATCGGACAGGGCGGCACGATTCCGCTGATGAACATGCTGGCCGAGGGATTTCCGAACGCGCAGATGATGGTCTGCGGCGTGCTCGGCCCAAAAGCCAATGCGCACGGCCCGAACGAATTCCTGCACGTGCCGTACGCCAAGCGGCTGACGGCCGCGGTGGCACAAGTGGTGGCGGCCTGCCCGTGACGCCCGTCCGGCCCGACGGGCTGCGCGCCTAGAAGGTGTAGCCGGCCTTGACGGCCTGCCCCGACAGAGGCTCGAGCAAGCCGAGCAGCGGCTTGAGCGGTGCGTAGCGCGTGGCCACGCGGGTGGCGTAGCCGAAGAAGCGCGGCAGGTCGGCGCTGTACTTCGGCTTGCCGTCGCGGTGCTTCAGGCGACAGAAGATGCCCAACACCTTCAGGTGGCGCTGCAGCCCCATCCATTCGAGCGCGCGCCAGCATTCGCCAAAGTCGTCGGCGAAGGCGTGTCCGGCCATCGCGTCGCCGCGTCGCGCCAGTTGCCACCACCGCACGGCCCAGTCGAGCTCACGCTCCTCGTCCCACGACAGGAACGCATCGCGCAGCAGCGAGGCCACGTCGTACGTGACCGGCCCGAGCACGGCATCCTGGAAGTCGAGGATGCCGGGGTTGGGCTCGCTGACCATCAGGTTGCGCGGCATCCAGTCGCGGTGCACCGCGACCTGCGGCTGCGCCAGCGCGCTGGCCACCAGCAGATCGCATATGCGCCGCCAGTCGGCGTGCTGCGTGTCCGACCAGGTCTGGCCGAACTCGCGCTGCACGCACCAGTCGGGAAACAGCGCGAGCTCGCGGCGCAGCAGCGCATCGTCGTACGCCGGCAGGCCGCGCGGATCGACGCGGGCCTGCCATTGCACCAGCGCTGCGATCGCCTGCCCCATCAGGTGGTCGGCCTCCGATGCACTGGCGCCGCGCAACGCGTCGAGGAACAGGCGTGTGCCCAGGTCGCTGAGCAGCAGGAAGCCGTGCAACTCGTCGGCGGCGAGCACGCGTGGTGCATGCAGACCGGCATCTGCGATGCGACCGGCGATCGCGGCGAAGGGGCGTACGTCCTCCTGCGGAGGTGGCGCGTCCATCACGATGAAGCTGCCCTGCCGACCCTGGATGCGCAGGTAACGGCGAAAGCTGGCGTCGGCCGATGCGGGTGCCAGCGTGGCCGGCTCGAGGCCGTGCGCCTGCACGAGTGGCGTCAGCCAGTCCACGAAGGCCGCCTGGCGCGCGGTGTCGGGCCACTCGACGGCGCCGGCCGCAGGGCCGGAAAGGGATGTCGGCATCGCGTGCGGTCCGATTTCGCGCATGGATAATCCGCCGCATTCTACGAACGCACCTGCCGGCACGACCGATGCGCCGGTCGTTCGGCACCTGCTGCCTGACATCGCGGCCTTGGTCGCGCCTCACTGCTCTGTCTCGAATCGCCCACGTGCCGACGCCTCGATCCTTTCGCGATGGTTTGACGCTGGCGTCGGCTGCGCTGGTCGCGGTGACGCAGGGCGCTGGCGCGCAGACAGCCGGCGACGAGCCGCTGGCCCTGCGGCCGAGCCTGCAGCTGGCGCCGGCGTCGGGGGGGGACCGCGCGCGGCGATCGGTGGTCCTGCTGGCCGATCGCCTGCGCGCGCGGCCCGACCTCGAAGTCACCGCCGAGGGCAACGTGGAGTTCCGCCATGCCGGCAGCGTGATCCGCGCGGATCGATTCATCTACGAGAACGCCGACGACCTGGCCACCGCGCGCGGGCACGTGCGCATCTCGCGCGACGGCAACGTCTACTCGGGTCCCGAGTTGCAATTGCACGTGCAGCGCTTCGATGGCTTCTTTCTCAAGCCCGAGTTCTATCTCGCCCGCAACGGCGCGGGCGGCCGCGCCGACCGGGTCGACTTTCTCGATGCGTCCCGCTCCATCGCCACCAACGCCACGTACACGAGCTGTCCGCGAGACGGCTCTGGCGACCCCGACTGGCTGCTGTCGACCGACCGCGTGCGCATCGATCTCGAGGCCAACGAAGGTATCGCCGAGGGCGCCGTGCTGCGCTTTCTCGGCGTGCCGATCCTGGCGATGCCCGTGCTGAGCTTTCCGCTGACCGACGATCGTAAGTCGGGCTGGCTGCCACCGAGCGTGAACCTCGATTCGCGCAGCGGCTTCGAGATGGCGATTCCGTACTACTGGAACATCGCGCCGAATCGCGACGCGACCCTGACGCCGGTGGTGTCGACACGGCGCGGCGCCGGCATCGGCACCGAATTGCGCTATCTCGAGCCGCACGACGAGGGGCGTCTGGACCTGCAGATGCTGCCGCACGATCGCGTCGAGTCGACGAGCCGCTCGCTCGGCCGTTTCGAGCACGACGGCACCACCGGGCCGGGCCTGCACTACGGCGCGCAGGTGATCCGCGTGTCGGACGACAACTACTGGAAGGACTTCCCACGCCAGATTCCGACGCTGACGCCGCGCCTGCTGCCGTTGGCGTTGCGAGCCGATCAGGGTGGCGAGACGGCCGGCATCTCGCACCTCTGGTATGCCGGCGTGCGCCGCTGGCAGGTGCTGCAGTCGACCGACCCGAGCAGCGCGATCGCCGCGCCGTACGACCGGCTGTGGCAGCTCGGCGTGCGTGCCGACGCGCCGGTCGCTGGTGGCGTGGACGTGTCGATTGCGACGGAGCTGAACCGCTTCGTCCGGCCCGAGGGGGTGCAGTCCGCCACGCTGCCCGAGGGCACGCGCTGGCATGCGCTGGGCAGTGTGTCGCGGACCTGGCGCGCACCGGGTTGGTGGGTGCAGCCGAAGCTGGCGGTCAATGCGGCGACCTACCAGATGGATCAGCCCTTGAACGACGGTCGCACCCGGGCCTCACGGGTGATTCCGACTGCCAGCATCGATGCCGGCGCCGTCTTCGAGCGCGATAGCGAGTGGTTCGGCCGCGCGCAGCGACAGACACTGGAGCCGCGGCTGCTCTACGTGAACACGCCGTTGCGCGAGCAGACCAACCTGCCGACCTTCGACACCGGCGCGTTCGACTTCAACGCCGTGTCGATCTACTCGGAGAACGCCTTTGCCGGGGTCGACCGGGTCTCCGACGCGCACCAGCTGACCGCCGGCGCCACGACCCGGCTGCTCGACCCGGCGACCGGCGCCGAGACGCTGCGACTGGGCATCGCGCAGCGCTATCTCTTTCGTGACCAGCAGGTCACACCGGACGGTGTGCCGCTGACGCAGCGCTTCTCCGATCTGCTGATCGAGGGCTCGTCGTCGCTGATCACCCACTGGCGCATCGATGCCGCGCTGCAATACAGCGCCGAGATCGGTCGGCCGGTGCGCTCAATCATCGGCGTGCGTTATCTGCCGGCGCCGTTCCACGCGCTGAGCGCCACCTACCGACTGGCCCGTGGCCTGTCGGAGCAGGTCGAACTCGGCTGGCAGTGGCCGGTCTACCGCGGGCGGCTCGCTGACGGCAGCCAAGGCGCAGGCAGCGGCGGCTGCCAGGGCAACCTGTATGCCGTGGGACGCGTCAACTACAGCATGCGCGACAGCCGCATCACCGATTCGATCGCCGGCCTGGAATACGACGCCGGATGCTGGATCGCGCGCGTCGTCGGCGAGCGGCTGTCCACCGGCCGCAGCGAAGCGACGACCCGGCTGCTGCTGCAGCTCGAATTGGTGGGGTTGTCCCGGCTCGGGTCCAACCCGCTGCAGGTGTTGAAGGACAATATCCCCGGCTACAAGCTGCTGCGCGAGGAGCGCAGTGCGCCCACCTCCACTACCGTCAATGACTGAGTCTTCCACTTCCCCGAGGCGGCTGCGTGCTGCGATTCTGGCCATCGCGCTGTCTGGCGTTGCCGCGGTGGCGGTGGCGCAGGCGGGCGACCGCGTGCTGCGCATCGGCGACTACATCGTGGCGGTCGTCAACAGCGAACTGGTCACCGCCAACGAGGTCGAACAGCGCGCGGCGCGGGCCCGCGAGGAGGCACGGCGAGGCAATGCGCGTTTGCCCGCCGGCGACGCTTTGCGCAAGCAGATCGTCGATGGCCTTATCGACGAGCGGGTGCTGGTGACCTATGCACGCGACAGCGGCATGAAGGTCGACGACGTGGAGCTCGACCGTGCCGTGGCCAGCGTCGCGTCGCAGAACAAGCTGAGCCTGCGCGACCTGCGCGAGCGCTTGGCTGCCGAGGGCATCGACTTCACGCGCTTTCGCAACAGCCTGCGCGATCAGATCCTGGTCGAGCGGGTGCGCGAGCGCGAGGTGCAGCAGCGCATCCGCATCAGCGACAGCGACATCGACCGACTGGTTGAGCAGCAGCGCGGTGCCGCGGCGTCCGACACCGAGATCAACCTGGCCCAGATCCTTGTCACGGTGCCGGAGGGTGCCTCGGAGGGCGTGGTTGCCGAACGACGAGCGCGCATCGACCAAGCCCTTGCGCGGCTGAAGGCCGGCGCCGACTTCGCCGAGGTCGCACGCGAGTTCTCCGAGGACGGCAATCGGGCCAAGGGCGGCGAGATCGGCCTGCGGCCGTCTTCGCGCCTGCCCGACCTTTTCGTCGAGGCCACACGGGGGCTCGCTGTCGGCGCCGTCAGCGCGGCGCCTCTGAGAAGCGGCGCCGGCTTCCATCTGCTGAAGGTGCTGGAGCGGCGCGACGCACAGGCCTTTCGCGTCAGCCAGACGCGGGCCCGCCACATTCTGCTGCGCACGTCGGCCCAGGCAAGCCAACAGGACGCTGTGCGCCGGCTAGAGGAGCTGAAACGCATCATCGAAAGTGGCCAGCGGCGCTTCGAGGACGTCGCTCGTGAAGTGTCCGAGGACGGCAGCGCCAGCGCCGGCGGTGACCTCGGCTGGGTGTCGCCCGGCAGCTTCGTGCCCGAATTCGAGGAGGCGATGAACCGCTTGGCGCCGGGCAGCGTGTCGGCCCCGGTGGTGTCTCGCTTCGGCGTGCATCTGATCCAGGTGGTCGAGCGTCGCGACACGCAACTCACCGACAAGGAAGTGCGCGAGCAGGCCCGAAATGCGCTGCGCGAGCAGAAGTTCGAGTCGGAGTACCGCGAATGGGCGCGCGATCTGCGCGCACGCGCCTACATCGAGATGCGCGAGCCGCCGCAGTGATCGGCGTCTCCTCGGCGCTGCACCGGCGAGCGGCCTGATGCGGCACACCGCGCGCAAGCGGTTTGGCCAGCACTTCCTGACCGACAGCGCGGTGATCGACCGCATCGTGCGTGCCATCGATCCGCAGCCGACCGACGCGCTGGTCGAAATCGGCCCCGGCCTCGGCGCCCTGACCCGCCCGTTGCTCGACCGGGCCGGTCGGATGACCGCGATCGAACTCGATCGCGATCTAGCGGCACGCTGGCGTGGCGACAGCCGGCTGCAGGTGATCGAGGCTGACGCGCTCGCTGTCGACTTCGCCCAACTGGCGCTCACGGCGGGCCGGCCGCTGCGCGTGGTCGGCAATCTGCCCTACAACATCTCGACGCCGATCCTGTTCCGGCTGCTCGAGGCGGCCGAAGCGATCGAAGACCAGACCTTGATGTTGCAGAAGGAGGTCGTCGACCGCATGGCGGCGTCGCCACCCGGGCGCGACTACGGACGCCTGAGTGTGATGCTGCAGTGGCGCTACGACGTCGAGCCGCTGTTCGACGTGCCGCCGGATGCCTTCGAGCCGCCGCCTCGCGTGTTGTCGACGGTCGTGCGCATGCGGCCGCTGCCGTCACCGCCCGAGTTGGACCGTGCCCTGCTCGGGGAGGTGGTCAGTGTGGCGTTCTCGCAGCGGCGCAAGCTGATGCGCCACACGCTCGGCGCATGGCTGGCGCGGACCGGCCGCGCGGTCGACTTCGATCTGCAGCGTCGGGCCGAGGAAGTCCCCGTCGACGAGTACATCGCGCTGTCGCAGGCGCTGGTCAGCCTGGGCGTTCGCCCGGCCGGCCATTCGCCGGCTGTCGACTGAACGTGGTGCCGCGCCGGCGGGGATGCAGCTCGTTCGCGCGGCCGCTCAGGCCGCGTTGAGCCACATCGCGGTGTCGAAGGCGCTGCTCATCAACGGCATGTTCATGCCGAAGTTGGGGTTCGCGCCGTTCTTCGGCACGTTCTTCGCCGCGGGCTTTTCAGGTGCGCTCACCGCCGGCTCGCCGGGGCGCTCCCAGTTGCCCGTCTCGGCGGTGCGCGCCACCGCGAACGAGTAGAAGCAACGGAAGGCGATCTTGCGCTCGGCCCAGAAATCAGCCGCATCGCGAAAGACATCGAGCAGTTGCTCACGGGCCTCACGGTCGAAGCGGGGGTTGTCGGGCAACTGCTCCAGCACGACCACGAAGCCGGGTTGCGCGCCGGCCTTGTGCACCAGGTCGGTCATGCAATCGAACAAGGCATCCAGGTTCTTGCCGAAATGCATCGGGAACAGGAACGACTCGGCAATCTTGTCGAGCACCTCCTGTTTCGACTGGGCTGTCGACAGGTCGGCATACAGGAAGTGTTGGCCGGCGTTCTCGGCGGCCTGCATCAGCTCTTCCACGCGATATGCGCGGATCGACTGGACAATGTTGGGACGGACTGTCTGAAGCAGCATGGTCTCGGTCCTTCGGCGGTCAAGGGCGAACAAGGTCTTTAGGTTGGCGCTCACTGCGCGATACGACGAAAGCTCGCGTAGTGATCGTCTGTGTAATAGCAAGTCTCGGGTTCTCGGACCTTGGTGCCCCCGCAGACAATGCGGCGCGCGCCTCGGTTGTGCGCTCCCGGCGTTGGTACGGTGTATTCGCGGTAGTACCCGCGCTCGCGCCTCGGGAGCTGTCTCTCGCGATTGCCGAACCACACGCCGTCCTTGGCGTAGGGAAACGGGCCACCAGAGCGGATCAACCTCTCGGTCTGCTGTGCCTCGCGAGGCAGCTCCGTCAGTGCCACCGAGTCACTCGCCGTGACCGGACCCCTGGCCAGAACCGGTTGGAACGCCGCAAAAGCGACGACTACTGTAGCAAGCCCTAACTTTCGCCAAGACCCCGACAGCAGTGACCGACCGGTCCAATCCACGGGATTACCCTGAACTTTGAATACTGCATCTTATCGGAATGACAGAAAAAGCTCAAGACCGATGCCTCAAAAGTGGGCAAAGAAATGCAAATCGGAGTGACTGCTAGCTCTTTGAACGGAGCGCCACAGCCGGCGATCGCTATCTCGGGTGAACCCTAGGTAAACCGCCCTTCGAAGGGGCCGAGGCCACCTCAGGCGCGGGCCGCATTGGCATCGGCCACCGTCACCGCGGTCATGTTGACGATACGGCGCACAGTGGCCGACGGCGTCAGGATCTGCACCGGTTTGGCCGCTCCCAGCAGCACCGGGCCGATGGCGATCCCGCCGCCGGCGGCGGTCTTCAACAGGTTGTACGAGATGTTGGCGCTGTCGATGTCGGGCAGCACGAGCAGGTTGGCTTCGCCGGTCAGTGTCGAGCGCGGCATCAGCTCCTTTCGATAGGCCACGTCCAGCGCGGCGTCGCCGTGCATCTCGCCGTCGACCTCGAGCCATGGCGCCTGGGCTCGTATCAGCTCGAGCGCCTCACGCATCTTCTGCGCGGACGGCAGGCTGCTCGAGCCGAAGTTCGAGTGCGACAGCAGCGCGGCCTTCGGCTGCAGGCCGAACCGGCGCATCTCCTCTGCCGCCATGACAGTGATCTCGGCCAGCTCGGCGGCGGTGGGATTGGCGTTGACGTGCGTGTCGACCAGGAACAGCTGGCGCCCAGGCAGGATCAGCCCGTTCATGCAGGCGTAGGTCTTGACGCCGGCGCGCTTGCCGATGACCTGGTCGACAAAGATCAGGTGAGTGGCCGTCGAGCCCCAGGTGCCGCAGATCATGCCGTCGACGTGATCCTTGTGCAGCAGCATCGCGCCGATCAGCGTCAGCCGGCGGCGCATCTCGATCTTCGCCAACTGCTGCGTCACGCCCTTGCGCTCGGTGAGGCGGTGGTAGGTCTGCCAGTAGTCGCGATAGCGCTCGTCGTGGTCGGTGTTCACAACGTCATAGTCGCGGTCCTGCGCGAGGCGCAGGCCGAACTTCTCGCAGCGCTGCGCGATGATCGGCGGGCGGCCGATCAGCGTCGGCCGTGCCAGCCCCTCGTCGACGACGACCTGCACCGCGCGCAGCACCCGCTCCTCCTCGCCCTCGCAGAAGACAACCCGTTTGCGCGTCGCGCGCTTGGCCAGCGTGAAGATCGGCTTCATCGTCGTGCCCGACGCATAGACGAAGCTCTGCAGCTTCTCGCGGTAGGCGTCCATGTCGGCGATAGGCCGCTGCGCGACCTTGGACAACTCGGCCGCGTGCGCGACTGCCGGCGCAATGCGCATCATCAGCCGCGGGTCGAACGGCTTGGGGATCAGGTACTCGGGGCCGAAGCTGAGCGTCGTGCCCGCATACGCCGCGGCGACCACGTCGCTCTGCTCCACCTGGGCCAGCTCGGCGATCGCATGCACCGCCGCGACTTCCATCGCATCGGTGATGGTGGTCGCGCCGCAGTCGAGCGCACCGCGGAAGATGTAGGGAAAGCACAGGACGTTGTTGACCTGGTTCGGGTAGTCGGTGCGGCCGGTGGCCATGATCGCGTCGTCGCGGACGGCCTTCACCTCCTCGGGCATGATCTCCGGCGTCGGGTTCGCCAGCGCGAAGATCAGCGGGCGGGCGCCCATCGCCTTCACCATCGGTGGCTTCAGCACGCCGCCGGCCGACAGGCCGAGGAAGACGTCGGCGCCGGCGATGGCCTCGCCCAGTGAGCGCAGCGCCGTCTCCTGCGCGAACTCGGCCTTGTCGGGGTCCATCAGCTCGGTGCGGCCCTTCCACACCAAGCCGGCCAGATCGGTGACCCAGATGTGCTCACGTGGCAGGCCCAGCTTGATCAGCAGGTTCAGGCACGCGAGCGCCGCCGCGCCAGCGCCCGATGCCACCAGCTTGATTTCGCGGATGTCCTTGCCGACCACCTTGAGGCCGTTCAGCAACGCTGCGCCGACCACGATCGCGGTGCCGTGCTGGTCATCGTGGAAGACGGGAATCTTCAACCGCTCGCGCAACTTGCGCTCGACGTAGAAGCAGTCGGGCGCCTTGATGTCCTCGAGGTTGATGCCGCCGAAGGTCGGCTCCAGCGCCGCGATGATCTCGACCAGCTTGTCGACGTTCTTCTCGTTGATCTCGATGTCGAACACGTCAATGCCGGCGAACTTCTTGAACAGCACCCCCTTGCCTTCCATCACCGGCTTGGCGGCCAGCGGCCCGATATCGCCGAGCCCCAACACCGCGGTGCCGTTGGTCACCACGGCCACCAGGTTGCCGCGTGCGGTGTAGCGATAGGCGTTCACCGGGTCGGCGACGATTTCTTCGCAGGCTGCGGCGACGCCCGGCGAATAGGCGAGCGCCAGATCGCGCTGGTTGATCAGCTGCTTGGTCGGCGCGATGGCCACCTTGCCTGGGATCGGAAACTCGTGGTACTCGAGCGCGGCACGACGCAGCTCGGCACGCTTGGCTTCATAACTAGACATGGAAGGTCCGGTCCGCGGGTTCGAGGTCGGCGATTGTAGGAGTCAGGCCGTGGGGTGCCGGCAGTGTCGCGCCCGGGACGTCGGTGCGTCGATGCGCGAAACTGCATAGCCCGACATCAGCGTGCGCACGGTGGAAGTGCACCGGCGCGCATCTTCGACAAGATGCACGGCAGGTCGGCCGTCGAGCTGCCAACCGGCTGCGCGACCACGGCCTCGCCTGAGCTGGTCCACAATTCGTGCGATGCCGCCGGGTGAGTTCGAGCTGATCGACAGGTACTTCGCGCGCCCGGCGCGCCGCGCGGTGCTGGGCATCGGCGACGATTGCGCCCTGATCGCACCGACCGAAGGCATGCAATTGGCGATCTCGAGCGACATGCTCGTAGAGGGCCGGCACTTCCTGTCGACGGTGCCGCCCGACGCGCTGGGCCACAAGGCGCTGGCCGTCAACCTGAGCGATCTCGCCGCCTGCGGCGCGCGGCCGCTGGCCTATACGCTGGCGCTGGCCATGCCGGCGGTCGACGAGGCCTTCCTGGCCGGCTTCAGCCGCGGCCTGCATGCACTGGCCGATCAGCACGACATCGAGCTGGTCGGTGGCGACACCACGGCAGGCGCGCTGACCATCTGCATCACCGTCTTCGGCGAGGTCGAGCCGGGCCGCGCACTGCGCCGCGATGGCGCGCGCCCGGGCGACGAGCTCTGGGTCAGCCATCCGCCGGGCGGTGGGCTGGGCGACGCCCGGCTCGCGCTCGAAGCGTTCCGCGACCGGGTGCAACTGTCGGGCGATCACTTTGCGCACGTGCGGCGAGCCATGGAGCGGCCCAGTCCGCGTGTCGCGCTGGGACGCGCGCTGCGCGGCGTGGCAACCAGCGCCATCGACCTGAGCGACGGCCTGGCCGGCGACGCCGGACACCTGCTCACGCGTTCGCACGTCGGCGCCGCGCTGCAGGAAGCGGCGTTGCCGCGCTCGCCGGCGCTGGCCGCACAGGAAGACGCGCTGCAGCAGCTGTGCCTGCTGCACGGCGGCGACGACTACGAGCTGCTCTTCACCGCGCCGGCCGGGCGCGAGGCCGCGGTGCGGCAGGCCGCCGCGGCCGCCGGAGTGGCGGTGTCGCGGATCGGCGGCATGGATGAGCAGCCGGGACTGCGCCTCGTCGGCGCCGACGGCACGGCGCGCGAGATCGCGGCACGCGGGTTTGATCACTTTGCAAACGGGTCAGGTGTGTGAACACGATCGACTCCGCGCTCGACGCGACGGCACCCCGGCGAGCTAGCCTGCGCTTCCTGTTGTCGCACCCGGCGCACCTGATCGCGCTCGGCTTCGGCAGCGGCTTGTCGCCCAAGGCGCCCGGCACCGTCGGCACCTTGTGGGCCTGGATCGCGTGGCGGGTGTTCGATCCCTGGCTCGGCGAGTGGCAGTGGGGCGTCGTGTTGGTGGTGACGGCGCCGATCGGCTGGTGGGCCTGCCTGCACTGCGCTCGTGCGCTGCGCCAGGCCGATCCTGGCGCGATCGTCTGGGACGAGATCTGGGCCTTCTGGCTGGTGCTGTGGCTTGTCATGCCCACCGGCTTCTGGGGCCAGCTGGCAGCGTTCGCCCTCTTTCGATTGTTCGATGCGGCCAAGCCGGGGCCGGTGGGCTGGGCCGACCGGACGTTCAAGCCACGCGCCGGCGAGCCTTTCGGTGCGCGCGCGGGCTTCGGCATCCTGTTCGACGACATGGTGGCGGCGCTGTGCACGTTGTTGATCGTCGCGTTGTGGCGCACATGACATCGGATCCGGGCGCCATGCCGTCGATCGCGATGCTCGTGCGTGATCTTGCCGCGGCGCTGCGGGCGCGCGGCTGGCGCATCGCCACCGCCGAGAGCTGCACAGGCGGCATGATCGCGGCCGCCTGCACCGACCTGGCCGGCTCGAGCGACTGGTTCGAGCGCGGCGTCGTCAGCTACAGCAACACGGCAAAGCAGGATCTGCTCGGCGTCGCCGCGCAGAGTCTGCTGACACAAGGCGCCGTCAGCGAAGTCGTGGCGCGCGAGATGGTCGAGGGCCTGCTGCGCCGATCGGGCGTCGAACTGGCGGTTTCGGTGACGGGCGTGGCAGGCCCCGGCGGCGGCAGTGCCGACAAGCCGGTGGGCACCGTGTGGTTCGGTTTCGCCATCCGCGCCGGCGACGGGACCCTCATGACCGATGCCGTGCGCCACTGCTTCGACGGCGACCGCGCCCAGGTGCGCGCGGCCAGCGTGCGCGTCGCGCTGACAGGCCTGCTCGAGCGGGCCACACGCCGGCCATGAACCTGCTGCTCGTCGGCAGCTTCGACGACGCCGAGCGCGACCGCTGGCGCGAGGTGCTCGCCGCCGCGCTGCCGCAGCATCGCCTGTTGCTGTCGGCCGACGAGGTGCCGCGTGCCGACATCGAGGTGGCCATCGTGGCCAATCCGCCGGCCGGTGCGCTGCGCGAGTTGCCGGGCTTGCGGCTGATCCAGTCGCTGTGGGCCGGCGTCGATCGGCTGCTCGCGGACCCGACCATTCCGCGCGCGGTGCCGATCGCCCGCATGGTCGATCCGGCGCTGGCCAGCGCCATGGCCGAGACGGCGCTGTGGGCCGTGCTGTCGCTGCAGCGCGGCTTCTTTGACTACCAGCAACGCCAGCGCCAGGCGCTGTGGCAGCAGCACGCGCAGCGCCGGGCCGACGAGGTGGGCATCACGCTGCTCGGCTTCGGCGCGATGGGCCAGGCCTGCGCGCACGCGCTGCTGCGGCAGGGCTACGCGGTGATGGCATGGACCCGCGGCGCCGGCGCCGCAACGTCGGCAGTGCTGCCCGACGTGCAACGCATCAGTGGGCGCGAGGCGCTGTGGCGAAGGCTGGCCGACAGCGACATCGTGATCAACCTGCTGCCGCTGACCCCAGACACGACCGGGCTGCTCAATGCCGGGTTCTTCAGCGCAATGCCGCGCCATGGCGCCGTTGTCAATCTCGGCCGCGGCGACCATGTCGTCGAGGCCGATCTGCTGCAGTGCCTGGACCAAGGCCTGCTGCGCCACGCCGTGCTCGACGTCTTTGCCGTCGAACCGCTGCCGACCGAGCATCCTTACTGGCGCCACGATCGCATCACCGTGCTGCCGCACGCCGCCGCGTTGACCGATGCACGCAGCGCGGCCCGGCTGGTGGCGGCCAATGTAAAGGCGCTTGCCGAGGGGCGCGCGCCGGCCCAGCTGATCGACCGCGTGCGCGGTTACTGAGCGGTTTAGAAAGTTGCCTGCAGCGCAAGCCGCAGCGGCGTCGTGGCCCGCGGCGCCGCAGTGTGCTGGGTGACCATCAGCGCCAGGCGTTTCAGGCCGTCCCACGCATCGACCGGCCAGTGCGGATGCTTCAGCCCCTTGACCAGGCCGTCGCAGATGCTGGCCGACTCGACCCAGTGCGCGAGCGTGTGGTCCGACAGCAGCGGCACCAGCCGCTCGAACAGGCGTTCCTTCGCGCCCCAGACGCGCGCCTCGCGCAGCGCCATCGGCAGCGGCTTGCCCTGCTCCGTGGCGTCCTTCACGCGCTTGAGTGCGCGAATGTCCTCGGCCAGCGTCCAGTGCACCAGCACCGGCGCCTCACCCTCGGCGCGCAGCCCGTCGAGCATGCGCAGCACGCGGGCGGTCTGGCCGGCGAGCACCGCCTCGCCGAGCTTGAAGACGTCGTAGCGGGCGACGTTCAGCACGGCCGACTCGACCTGCTCGAAGCTCAGCGTGCCAGCCGGAAACAGCAGCGCGAGCTTCTGCAGCTCCTGGTGCGCGGCCAGCAGGTTGCCCTCGACGCGGTCGGCAAAGAAGGCAAGGGTCTGCGCACCGGCCTCCCCGTCGGCGACGCGCTGGCCCTGCGCGGCCAGGCGCTGTGCAATCCACTGCGGCAGCGCCTTGCGCTCCACCGCGTCGACGCGGATCGTCACGCCGGCCGCGTCGAGCGCCAGAAACCAGCCGCTCTGCTGCTGCTGGCGGTCCAGCCGCGGCAGATGGATCAGCGTCACCACGTCGTCGGACAGTGCCTCGCAATAGCGTTGCAGCGCCTCGGAGCCGTCCTTGCCCGGTTTGCCGTTCGGGATGCGGATCTCGATCAACTGCCGATCGGCAAACAGGCTCATCGCTTGCGCGGCGCCGAGCAGGCCGGACCAGTCGAAGTGGGCGCCGCTGACGCTGAACACCTTGCGGTCGGTGTAGCCGGCGCTTCGCGCCGTCGCGCGGATCAGGTCGCCGGCCTCCTGCGCCAGCAAGGGCTCGTCGCCGTGGATCGTGTACAGCGGCTTTAGCTCGCGAGCGAGCGCGGCAGGCAGCAGGTCGGCGCGTAGCTGCATGCGCTTCAGCCCCGCGTGACCTTCACCCGGGCCAATCGCCGCATCACCTGCGACACGATGTCGGACTGCATCGCGCGATAGAGCTGCACCTCCTCGTACTCCTTGGCCAACGCGAGGCTTTCGCTGTAGCTCATGTCGCGCGTCAGCAGCAGCTCGGTCTCCGGAATCAGCTCGGCACCGGCCGGCGTGCTCAGCCGAAAGGTCAGGCGCACGCGCAATTGCAGCTCACGCACCTGGCCGTCAGCGGTGGAGGCGACGACGCCGCGCTCGCGGGTATCGGTCAGCGCCCGCAGCACCACCTGCGCGCGGTCGGTCGCGGGCACGACCTCGGCGCCCTGAGCCAGCGCCCGTTTGAGTTCCTCGGCCAGCGGCGAGCGTGCCGCGAATCCTTCCAGCGCGATGCGCGAGAACGGCAGCTCCGGCGTGCCGCGCAGCTCGAATCCGCAACTCGCGAGGAGCCACGTGCCAAGCGTCGTGAGCAGCAGGGTACGGCGCGCGGGCACGGACACGGGCGGGCGCCTGCCGTCAGACCACCAGGTTGACCAGGCGGCCGGGCACGATGACGGCCTTCTTGACCGCACGGCCTTCGCCGAACTTGGCGAACTCCGGGCTGGCCAGTGCCGCCCGTTCGATGGCCGCCGTGTCGGCGGTGGCGGACACCGTGATCGCGCCGCGCGTCTTGCCGCCGATCTGCAGCACGAGCTCGATCTCGTCTTGCACGAGTGCGCTTTCATCGACCTCGGGCATCGCCGTGTCCAGCAGAGCACCCGCGTAGCCCAGCTCACCCCACAGCACCTGCGTGATATGCGGGCAGGCTGGGTACAGCACCCGCAGCAGCACCGACAGACCCTCGCGCAGGATGGCGGCCGGGACATCCGCGCCGCGCGAGAAGTCCTCGAGCGCGTTGAGCAACTTCATCGCACCGGAGACCACGGTGTTGTACTGCATGCGCTCGTAGTCGTAGCGCACCTGCTTGAGCACGGCGTGGATCTCGCGACGCAGCGGTCGGGTCCCTGCGTCGCCGGTCCCCACGTTCTGCGGCGCCGAGCGCACGCGCTCGCGGTGCTGCATCGCGAACTGCCAGACGCGGCGCAGGAAACGCGACGACCCCTCGACGCCGGAGTCCGACCACACCGAGGCATCCTCCGGTCCACCGACGAACATGACGAACAGGCGCGCGGTGTCGGCGCCGTACTGGTCGATCAGATCTTGCGGGTCGACGCCGTTGCGCTCGGTCTTGCCCATCTTGCCGACGCCGCCGTATTCGACGGCCTTGCCGTCGGCCGTGGTGCCGCCGACGATATGGCCCTGAGAGTCGAGCGTGGGCTTTACCTCGCCCGGTGGGATGTATTCCTTGCCGCCCTTGTCGTTTCGGGTGAAGAAGATCTGGTTGAGCAGCATGCCGTGGTTGACCATGCGCACGAACGGCTCGTCGAAGTGCAGCAGGCCCATGTCGCGCATGGCCTTGGTCCAGAAGCGCGCGTACAGGAGGTGCAGCACGGCATGCTCGATGCCGCCGATGTACACGTCCATCGGCATCCAGTAGTCGTTGCGCGCGTCGACCATCGTCGTCGCGCCCGGCGTGCAGTAGCGCATGTAGTACCACGCGCTGTCGACGAACGTATCCATCGTGTCGGTCTCGCGCCGGGCCGGCTTCCCGCACGTCGGACAGGTGCACCTCTGGAATGACTCGCACATGTTCAGCGGGTTGCCGCTGCCGTCGGGTACCAGGTCTTCGGGCAGCACGACGGGCAGATCGTTCTCGGGCACCGGCACCACACCGCAGGCGTCGCAATGGATGATCGGGATCGGCGTGCCCCAGTAGCGCTGGCGGCTGATACCCCAGTCGCGCAGGCGGTACTGCACCTGCTTGTCGCCGAGGCCCCCGGCCTTCAGGTCGGCGGCGATGGCGTCGACGGCCGCTTCATGCGAAAGGCCGTCGTATTTCCCGGAGTGGATGCACACGCCGCCCTGCTTGTCGGCGTACCACTCCTGCCAGGAATCGGTCGAGAAAGTCTTGCCGGGCACGGCGATCACCTGCGGGATCGCCAGGCCGTACTTCTTGGCGAACGCGAAGTCGCGCTCGTCGTGCGCCGGCACGCCCATCACCGCGCCCTCGCCGTAGGCCATCAGCACATAGTTGCCGACCCACACTTCCAGCGGCGCCCCGGTGAGAGGATGCGACACGTGGAAGCCGGTGGGCATGCCCTCCTTTTCCATCGTGGCCATGTCGGCTTCCATCACCGAACCGGTCTTGCACTTGTCGATGAAGGGCTTGAGCTCGGGGCGGTCGACCGCCAGGCGCGCCGCCAGCGGGTGCTCGGCAGCGACCGCGACGAAGGTGACGCCCATGATGGTGTCGGCGCGCGTGGTGTACACGCGCAGCTGCTTCTGTTCGCCATCGATCGTGTACGGAAAGCCGAAGTTGACGCCGAAGCTCTTGCCGATCCAGTTCTCCTGGATCAGGCGCAGCCGCTCGCTCCAGCCGGGCAGTTTGTGCAGCGTGCTGTCGAGCAGCTCCTCGGCGTACTGCGTAATGTTGAGGTAGTAACCCGGGATCTCGCGCTTTTCCACCGGCGCGCCGGAGCGCCAGCCGTGGCCGTCGATCACCTGCTCGTTGGCGAGCACGGTCTGGTCCACCGGATCCCAGTTGACGACCTGCGTCTTGCGGTAG
>Ga0075356_1000006_pt1 | contig 52434 bp, 47 predicted proteins | sample WestPond_Cattail_FD_120073 | JGI IMG/M metagenome (GOLD analysis project Ga0075356, IMG submission 120073) | Natural and restored wetland microbial communities from the San Francisco Bay, California, USA, that impact long-term carbon... | ecosystem: Environmental > Terrestrial > Soil > Wetlands ... | reverse complement strand
CGTGCGCGAGCATCTCCTCCATCTCGGCGACCGGTATCAGCGGCATCGACTTCGACCCGCCGAAGTTGGCGTCGAAGCCGCTCACGCGGCCGTCCTGCAGCAGCGGCGCCATCTGCGAGCGCACTTCCGACAGGCTGGGCAGATGGCTCTCCGACCAGATCAGGACGTTGATACCGGCAGCCCGCAGCACGCGCGACATGCGCTCATGCCGTTGACGACCGCGGGCGCTCTGGTTGGCCGGACGGATGTCGATCACAGCCAGCACCTGCGAGCCGGCATCGCAGACCACGAGGTCGGCGTTCAGATGGCCCACGCGCGACAGCCATTGGCTGTACGAGTTGCGCGTCGGCACCTTCAGAAAGCGAGACAGCGGCACTTGCGCCAGCACCACCTGACCCGGCAGTGCCTTGCGCACCGTCTCGAGCGCCTTGCGTTCTGACGCAGTGAGCACACGGGCTGCTTCGGGCTGCCATGAGGCCACCGTGTCGAGCGCCTCCTCGCGCTCCGAACGTGCGCGCGACTTCGTCGGTCGCTTGCGCATGAACACGAACGACAGCAACAGGATCAACGCGGCCGTCAGCGCGACGGCGAAGGTGGGATCGGTGGCAAGCATGAGGGTGGGCGATGAGAGAGAGCGTGTTGTGTCGCCAAGTTACGGGCCACGCCGCACAGGGTCAACCGGCGTCGCGCGAAAGGCGTAAGAACAAGTTTCGGCTTCCCCTGGACGGGGGTAACGTCTTCGCGCGATGCCAACTATTACCGCGCGCTCGGGCCACCCCAGCGCTGCGCGTCAGCGGCCCATGCCGCCAAGGCCGCCCATGCCGCCCACGCCGCCCATCCGGCGCATCATCTTCATCAGGCCGCCGCCCTTCATCTTCTTCATCATCGTGCGCATCTGGTCAAACTGGTTGAGTAACCGGTTCACCTCCTGCACCTGCACACCGGCTCCGGCCGCGATGCGCCGCTTGCGGTTGGCCTTGATGAGATCGGGCTTGCGCCGTTCTTCGCGAGTCATCGAGTGAATGATGCCGGTCATGCGCCGCACGTCGCGTTCGGCACGATCCAGATCGGCTTGACCCGCCTTCGCAGCGAGCTGGCTGGGCAGCTTGTCAATCAGGCCGCTCAGGCCGCCCATCTTGCGCATCTGCCCGAGCTGCATCGCAAAGTCGTCGAGGTCGAAAGCGTCGCCAGCCTTCACCTTGGCGGCCAGCTGCTGCGCGGCCTGGACGTCGACGCCCTTCTGCACCTCCTCGACCAGCGCCACGATATCGCCCATGCCGAGCACGCGGCCTGCATGGCGCTCCGCGTCGAAGACTTCAAGTCCGTCGATCTTCTCCGACGTACCGGCGAACTTGATCGGCGCACCGGTCACTTGGCGGACCGACAGCGCCGCGCCGCCGCGCGAGTCGCCGTCCAGCTTGGTCAGGACGATGCCCGTCAGCGGCAGGGCTTCCTTGAACGCCTTGGCGACGTTGACCGCGTCCTGGCCCTGCATGGCGTCGACGACAAACAGCGTCTCGACCGGCTTCAGCGTCGCATGCAGGTTCCGGATCTCGTCCATCATCGCCTGATCGATGGCCAGGCGGCCCGCCGTGTCGACGAGCAACACGTCGAAGTAGTGCCGGCGCGCGTGATCCAGCGCCGCCAGCGCGATGTCACGCGGCTCCTGACCGGCCTGCGACGCAAACCATTCTGCGCCCGCTTGCTGGGTGACCACTCTCAGTTGCTCGATGGCGGCAGGGCGATACACGTCGGCCGACACGGTGAGCACCTTCTTCTTGCGCCGCTCGATCAGATGCCGCGCGAGCTTCGCCGTGGTCGTCGTCTTGCCGGCACCCTGCAGGCCCGCCATCAGGATCACCGCGGGCGGTTGCGTCGCCAGGTCGAGTTCGGCCACGCCCTCGCCCATCGTGGCCGCCAGTTCCTTGTGCACGATGCCGACCAGAGCCTGCCCCGGATTGAGCGAACCCGTGACCTCCTGACCGAGCGCCTTTTCCTTGACACGGGCGATGAACTCGCGCACCACGGGCAGCGCGACGTCGGCCTCCAGCAGCGCCATGCGCACCTCTCGCAGCATGTCCTGCACGTTGCTTTCGGTGATGCGCGCCTGGCCGCGCATGGTCTTCACCAGGCGCGACAGTCGGTCGGTCAACGTGGATGCCATGAGCTTCGGCCCTCGCGCGCGAGGGGCGCGCGGACGTGCCGCGAAAGTACACTGTGGGGTCATGATTCTATCGGTGGCTGCCCCCACGCTCGCCGTCGCACTCTGCGCGTCGGTCGCCTATGTCGTCGCCGCCTGGTCCGCGTCCACATCGTCGCGCACCGAATCGGCTGCGCTGATGCTCGGCTGGGTGCTGCACGCCGCGTCGGCAGCGACCGACCTGCTGAGCGGCGACGCCGGCGCGAGGCTCGGATTCGCGCCGGTACTCTCGCTGACGGTGTGGCTCGTCATCCTCGTGCATGTGATCGAAAGTCGGCTGGTGCCGATCCCGGTCGTGCGGCGCTCGTTGGCGCTGGCCGGCATTGCCGCAGTACTGCTTGCGGTCGCCTTTCCGGGCGAGGCCCGCCTGACTACCGCCAATCCGTGGGCACCGATGCACTGGGTGCTCGGCGTTGCGTCGTATGGCCTCTTCGGCGTGGCGGTGCTGCATGCCTCGCTGCTCGACGCCGCGGAGCGGCGCATGCGCACGCGGCGTCCCGGCGACAACGCCGTACTGGGCATGCCCTTGCTGCGCCTGGAGCGCCTGACGTTCCGCTTCGTCGAAGCCGGCTTCATCGTGCTGACGCTGGCACTACTGCTGGGTGTGTTGACCGCCGCGCGCTGGCGCTGGGATCACAAGACCGTGTTCTCGGTGCTCGGCTGGCTGGTGTTCGCGGCCTTGCTGGCGGGCCGCGCGCTGCGTGGCTGGCGCGGCCGCCACGCCACCCGTTGGCTATATGCCGGTGCGGCGCTGCTCCTGCTGGCCTATGTGGGCTCGCGCTTCGTGCTCGAGGTCGTGCTCGGCCGTCCGATTTCCTAGCCTGCCGATGAAGTTCGTCGTCCTCGCCGTCGTCATCGCTCTCGTCTGGTGGGTGCTGCTGCGCCGACCGCGAGGTGGCGGTCGCGGCCGTGCGCCGCCGGTGACGCCCACGGCGTTCCTGGTCTGCGCGAACTGCGGTGTGCACCTGCCGTCGACCGACGCGGTCAGGGATGGCGCGCTCGCCTACTGCAGTGACGCCCACCGCCTGGCCGGGCCGGCCGACCCAGGGCGCCGATGACCGACTCGGTCTATCCCGAGCGACGTCGGGGCGACCGACGGCAGACCGACCGCCGCGGCGACACCCGGCCGATGACCGAGGAGTCTCTGTTCGGCGCGCTCGGCGTCGGTGGCGACACCGAGTTCCAGGACGCGCCGGCCGACTCGGGCTTCGTGCGTCGCGCGCGCGCGCCCGGCGATGAGCGCAGGGCGGCTTCGGCACAGACCGATCCTTCCGTCGACGAGCGGCGCGAGCAGACACGCGAGGCGCGCCGCGTCGCCACGTCTACCGAGACCGGGCTGCGGCGCGTATTTCGCACCTATGTCGCGGCCCGCGCGGCGCTCGGCGTCCTGTTGGCGGCGGTGCCGTGGATTGCTGCGCTGTCGGGCGGACACAGCACGCTGCCGTTGATCGTGCTTTGCGTGGCCTATGGCGTGCAGAGTGTTTCTCTGTGGCTGCTGCCGCAATTGCGCGCGTCGGGCGAGCAGGCACCGATGACGCAGTTGCGGCGCCGGCAGTGGCTGGCCACCATCGGCGTGGACCTGTTCGCCTTTGCGGCGCTACACCTGTTCGATCCGCAGGCGAATCTCAACTTCGCAGCCTTGCTGGTACTGCCGGTGTTGATGGCCGGTGTGATGACGACGCGTCTGACCGCGATGGCCACTGCTGCGGCAGCGGCGCTGGTACTGCTGGCGGGGGCGTGGCGAATGGCGCCCAACGTCCTCGACGTGGCGGTGCCGTTGACGCAGGCCGGGTTGGCCGGCATCGGCATCTTCATGATCGCCTTGCTGGCGGGCGAACTGTCGGGGCGGCTCGCCCGCGAGGAAATGGCCGCTCGCGGCAGCCTGGAGCTCGCACGCCAGCAGGCGCAGCTGAATCGGCTGGTGATCGAGGAGATGGCCGAAGGCGTGCTGGTGGTGGACCGCCGCGCGCGCGTGCGCGCCGCCAATCCTGCGGCGCGGGCCTTGCTCGCGCCGCAGGGGTTGGCCAAGCCGGCGCCTTTCCAGCTGCAGGGCGCAGAGGCCTGGGCCGGCTTGCTGGCGGCGGTCGAGCAGGCTTTCGTCAAGGGGGAGTGGCCCGAGTCTGCCCGGGAGGTACGCCTGCAGTTCGGCAATGACGTCAACCGCACCTTGCAGTTGCGCGCGCGTTTCACGCGTCGCCGCGCGCCCGACAGTGATGCGCTGCCACCCGAGGAATTCTGCGTCGTGTTCCTCGAGGACCTGCGCACAGTGCAGTCGCGCATGCGGCAGGACAAGCTGGCCGCGATGGGCCGCGTGTCGGCCGGTATCGCACACGAGATTCGTAATCCGCTGGCCGCGATCTCGCAGGCCAATGCACTGATGCTGGAGGACGCGTTGCCGCCCGACCAGCATCGCCTGGCGCGCATGGTGGCCGACAACGTCGAGCGCCTGAAGCGCATCGTCGACGACGTGATGGCGGTGGCACCTGGTGCGGCGCCCGAGCTGCGCTCGATCGACGCGACGGCGCAGGTGGCGGCAGTGTGCGCCGAGTGGGCACGCACCGCGCAGCTGCCACTGGGGGCGGCCAGCCGCCTGCACGTCGAGCTGCCGCCGCAGGCGCTCGGCGTGCAGTTCGACGCCGAGCACCTGCGGCGCGTACTGATCAACCTGCTCGACAACGCGCGCCGCTACGCGAGCGAGCTGCCCGGGGCAATCGGCTTGCGGCTGGCCGAGAGCGATGAACGCACCATCACGTTGTCGGTGGCCAGCGACGGCGACCCGATTCCACTCGACGTGGAACGTTATCTCTTCGAGCCGTTCTTTTCGACCCGCAGCCGAGGCACCGGGCTGGGCCTGTATATTTGCCGCGAGTTGTGCGCCCGCTACGGTGCCAGCATCGAATACAAGCCGCATGGCGAGGAGCATCGGCACCGCAACGAGTTCCAGATTTCCATGCAGCGTGCCGCGCTGCCCGTCAGCGAAGCCCCGATGCCATGAACAGCCCCGCGCACTACAGCCTGCTCGTCGTCGACGATGAGCCCGACCTGCGCACGTTGTACGAGCTGACGTTGTTGCGTGAGGGCTATGACGTCGAGACCGCCGGAACGGTGGAAGAAGCCTGGCAGCGGCTGGCCGACCGCACCTACAGTGCCGTCATCACCGACATGCGGCTGCCCGACGGCACCGGGCTCGAGTTACTGAAGCGCCTGGACGCAGCACGCCGCCGCGAGAAGACCATCGTGATCACGGCCTACGGCTCGGCTGAAGGCGCGGTCGAGGCGCTGAAAGCCGGGGCGTTCGACTACCTCACGAAGCCGGTCGATCTGCGGCAGTTTCGCGGTGTGGTGGCGTCGGCGCTCGGCCGTACGCCGACCATCGCCGGCGCTGCGCAAGCCGTCGCAGCGCGCGACGAAGCCCAGGCCGCGGCGAGTTTGTCGCGCGAGGCGCAGGCGGCCGAAACGACGCGGTTGCATCCTGCGCTGTCACGCCTGGCCGGCCGCTCACTGGCGATGCAGCAGGTGCGCTCTCTGGTCGAGCGCGTGGCGCGCAGCATGGCGCCGGTGCTGGTGCAGGGCGAATCCGGTACGGGCAAGGAACTGGTTGCGCGTGCCATTCATGGCTGCAGCAGCCGGGCCGACCAGCCGTTCATCGCGGTGAACTGCGGCGCGATTCCCGAGCAACTGCTCGAGGCCGAGTTCTTCGGCTATCGCAAGGGTTCGTTAACCGGCGCCCACGAGGACCGCGAAGGCTTCGTGCAGGCGGCGCAGGGTGGCACGCTGTTCCTCGACGAGATCGGCGACCTGCCGCTGGCGATGCAGAGCAAGCTGCTGCGCGTGATTCAGGAGCGCTCTGTGCGTCCGGTGGGTGCCGTCAGCGAGACGCCGATCAACGTGCGCGTGGTCAGCGCTACGCACAAGGACCTCGCCACCGAGGTGCATGAAAACCGCTTTCGACAGGATCTGTACTACCGGCTCAACGTGATCCAGATTCGCGTGCCACCGCTGCGTGAGCGCATGGACGACCTGCCCGCCATCTGCGACCTCGTGCTGGCGCGCATTGCGGGCGAGGCCGGTGTATCGCCGCCGCCGCGTCTGTCTGAGAAGGCGATGGCGCACCTGTCGGACTACGCGTTTCCGGGCAACGTGCGTGAACTGGAGAACCTGCTGCACCGCGCGGTGGCCTTGTCCAGCGGCGAGAAGATCGAGTGGGCCGATCTCGGCCTCGCCGACGATGTGTTCGTCGACAGCGGCATCGTCGATCTCGACGCGTTGCATGCCGCCAGCGCCGCGGCGCTGGCGGAGGCACCCGAGCCGGGCGCATTGCCCAATGACCTGGCCCGCTACCTCGACGACATCGAACGCAACATCCTGGTGCGGGCGCTGGAGCAGCATCGATTCAATCGCACCGCCGCCGGGGCCAGCCTGGGCCTGTCGCTGCGGCAGATGCGCTATCGCATGGCCCGGCTTGGCGTGAACGTGGCCGATCATGTCGGCGAGCGCGGCGACACCGGCTTCTGAGCGCATGCCCGCAGCGTGGCGCGACGGTTGGTGGCGGCACGCCGCCGCGGTTCCTTCGCCGAATTGCAGCGCACGTCCGCGCGGCACCGTCGTCTCGCTGGTGGTGCTGCACTCGATCAGTTTGCCGCCGGGTCACTACGGCGGCGACGCGATCGAGCGGCTCTTCACCAACCGGCTCGACTGGGACGCGCATCCGTACTTCCAGTCGATTCGCAACCTGCGCGTGTCGGCCCATTTCGTGATCCGGCGCGACGGAAAATTGTTGCAGTTCGTATCCTGCGACCGGCGTGCGTGGCACGCGGGTGTGTCGACATGGCGTGGACGCGACAACTGCAACGACTACTCGATCGGCATTGAACTCGAGGGCCTCGAGGGTCAGACGTTCGAGCCAGCGCAGTACACCGTGCTGGTCTCCCTGCTGCGATCGCTCGCACGTCGGCATCGCGCACTGCAGGTCGTTGGCCACGAACATGTCGCGCCGACGCGAAAACACGACCCGGGAGCAGGGTTTGATTGGGCGCTGTTGGCGACTCGGCTGCGTTGGCGTGCGGCGCGCGTTCCGTTCGCCGCTCGATCGAGCAACGACGCGGTTCAGGCACGCGAATCGGCGCTTTGAGCCAGCAAACTCGCGGGGTCAGCGTCGCAGCGCTTGCGCCGATGCGGCACATCGAGGGACCGGCGCAGCGGCACGCGAGCGCGTGACAGCGGGACGCAAAAACGGCCTCGTTCGTCAAGGGGGACATGCACGCTACCGGTAGCGGTTGAAGCGGCGCGAGGCCCCAGATATAGTGTCTCACCGTGCTATCCTGCAATCGACCTGAACAGCTTGGCTCGTGCGCATCGACCGGACGCTCTGCCGAAGAGGCAGTACCGTCCGAGCGGTTGTTGCGGCGAGTGGTGCATCCACACGCTGAAGGTCTGCAGGTCAGGTCAAGCCACATCACGATGAACGCCATGCCAGCAGTCCCGGCCACTGGCCCCGTTCGCTGAAGCCAGCTCTCGGCATCGCCCGGTCCGCGTTCGTCAGTACCGCCGCTCGTTTTCATTCGACATCAGAAGAGGGGAATCCATGCAAGCAGCGTCTGTCCGCGCCACCGAATCCTTTGCACAGCCGCCGGTCATGACGACCGTGGTGGTCACGGAAACGGCCTACGCGGGCTACCAGATCATTCGTCGCAACGGCGCAGTGGTGTCGTTCGAGCCGAACAAGATCGCGGTGGCGCTGATGAAGGCATTTCTCGCCGTGCACGGCACGCAAGGTGCCGCATCGGCCAGCGTGCGGGAGACCGTCGACACCTTGACCGAGACGGTGGTGCGCGGGCTGCTTCGTTCACGGCCGGGCGGTGGGACGTTTCACATCGAGGATGTGCAGGACCAGGTCGAACTCGGTCTCATGCGCGGAGGTCACCACGAGGTCGCGCGCGCGTACGTGCTGTATCGCGAGCGCCGGGCGCAGGAGCGCGCGCGCCAGGTGGCGACGGCTCCCCGCCGCGAGGCCCAGCTGCATGTCACCGACCGCGGCCAGCGCGTGCCGCTCGACATGGCCCGGTTGCAGGCGCTGATGGAGTCTGCCTGCGCCGGACTCGGCGCCGACGTGAAGGCCGAACCCATCCTCGCGGAGACGCGGCGCAATCTGTACGACGGCGTCCCGATCGACGAGGTGCACAAGGCCGCGATCCTGGCTGCACGCACGCTGATCGAGAAGGAGCCGGCCTACACGCGCGCCACCGCTCGCCTGTTGCTGCACACGATCCGCAAGGAGATCCTCGGCGAGGAAGTCGATCAGGCCGGCATGGCCGATCGCTACGCCGAGTACTTTCCGCAGTTCATCGCGCGTGGCGTTGAACACGAACTGCTCGACCCGCGGCTGCGCCAGTACGACCTGGCTCGCCTCGGTGCGGCACTGAAGGCCGATCGCGACCTGCAGTTCGACTACCTGGGCCTGCAGACGCTGTACGACCGCTACTTCCTGCACGTGGGCGAGCAGCGCATCGAGCTGCCGCAGGCATTCTTCATGCGCGTGGCGATGGGCCTAGCCCTCAACGAGATCGACCGCGAGGCGCGTGCGATCGAGTTCTACGATGTGCTGTCGTCGTTCGACTTCATGTCGAGCACGCCCACGCTATTCAACGCCGGCACGCTGCGCTCGCAGTTGTCGAGCTGCTATCTCACAACGGTGGCCGACGACCTGGACGGCATCTACGAGGCGCTGAAGGAGAACGCGCTGCTGTCGAAGTACGCCGGTGGCCTGGGCAACGACTGGACGCCGGTGCGCGCGCTCGGCTCCTACATCAAGGGCACCAACGGCAAGAGCCAGGGCGTGGTGCCGTTCCTCAAGGTTGTCAACGACACGGCGGTGGCCGTCAACCAGGGCGGCAAGCGCAAGGGTGCGGTCTGCGCGTATCTGGAGACCTGGCATCTGGACATCGAGGAGTTCCTCGAGCTGCGCAAGAACACCGGCGATGACCGGCGGCGCACGCACGACATGAACACCGCGAGCTGGATACCCGACCTCTTCATGAAGCGCGTGCTTCAAGGCGGCGACTGGACGCTGTTCTCGCCGTCGACCTGCCCGGATCTGCACGACCGCTTCGGCACCGACTTCGAGCAGGCGTATCTGGCCTACGAGGCCAAGGTGGACCGCGGCGAACTCAAGCTGTTCAAGCGCGTCGCGGCGCGCGACCTGTGGCGCAAGATGCTGACGATGCTGTTTGAGACCGGGCATCCGTGGATCACCTTCAAGGACGCCTGCAACGTGCGTTCGCCGCAGCAGCACACCGGCGTCGTGCACTCGTCCAACCTGTGTACCGAGATCACTCTGAACACCGGGCCTTCCGAGATTGCCGTCTGCAACCTCGGCTCGGTGAATCTGGCGCAGCACCTGAACGAGGGTCGCGTCGACCAGGTCAAACTGAAGAAGACCGTCGCCACCGCGATGCGCATGCTCGACAACGTCATCGACATCAACTACTACGCGGTGAAGAAGGCGCGCGACTCCAACCTGCGGCATCGGCCGGTGGGGCTGGGCATCATGGGCTTCCAGGACGCGCTGTACGAGCTGCGCGTGCCCTATGCCTCACAGGAGGCGGTGGACTTCGCCGACCGGTCGATGGAGGCTGTCTTTTATCACGCCTACTGGGCCTCCACCGAGCTGGCACAGGAGCGTGGGCGCTACTCCACGTATCGCGGCTCGCTGTGGGATCGCGGCATCCTGCCGCAGGACACGCTGGACCTTCTGGCCGAACAGCGCGGCCGCGCTTCGGGCGAAGGGCAGGATACCGGCGCGTACGTCGATGTCGACCGGTCGTCGACGATGGATTGGGCGGCACTGCGGGCGCGCATTGCGTCGCACGGCATGCGCAACTCCAACTGCGTGGCGATCGCTCCGACCGCCACCATCAGCAACATCATCGGCGTCGATGCGTCCATCGAGCCGTGCTTCGGCAACCTGTCGGTGAAGTCCAACCTGTCAGGCGAGTTCACGATCGTCAATGAGTACCTGGTGCGCGACCTCAAGCGCCTCAACCTGTGGGACGACGTGATGGTGATGGACCTCAAGCACTTCGATGGCTCGCTGCGCCGCATCGACCGCGTGCCCGACGACGTGAAGCAGCTCTACGCCACCGCCTTCGAGGTCGAGCCGCAGTGGCTGGTGGAGGCCGCCGCACGCCGCCAGAAGTGGATCGACCAGGCCCAGTCGCTCAACATCTACATGGCCGGCGCGTCGGGCAAGAAGCTCGACGAGATCTACAAGCTGGCTTGGTTGCGCGGCCTGAAGACCACCTACTACCTGCGCACGATGGGCGCCACGCACGCCGAGAAGTCGACCATCAAGGCCGGTGCACTGAACGCCGTGCACTCGGGCGGCTCACCGTCGGACAGCGTCGGTGCGGCTCGCGAAGCAGTCGATGCAGCGCCCGCATCGGATGTGAAATTCTGCTCGATCGACAACCCCGATTGCGAGGCGTGTCAGTGATGCGTGCGTGCCCTTCATCGATGTGCGACGAGCGCGCATCGCGCACTGCGCGCGCCGAACAACGATGCACGTTCGCAACATCGCGACCGTCCAAAAGTCAAGAAGTGCTTGGTGTTTGAACGCAACACTCCCATAATCCGCAACCACAGGAAGCACTCACATGCTGGTCTGGGAAGACGAAATCAGAGTCCAACCGACACACCCTCAGAAAAGCGCGGCGCCGATCAGTCTTGATGCGGCGCACGGGATCCATCTTCCCCAGCCGCAGCTGCAGTCCCGGATGACTGATGCCTCAGTCTTCGTTGAAGAGCAGCCCTCGCTGCCGGCGCCTTCGCTGATTGCCACCACAGTGCAGGCGCGCAGTACGCGCCGCGTGTCGGCGGCCGACAAGCGCATCATCAACGGCCAGACCGACGTCAACCAACTGGTTCCGTTCAAGTACAAATGGGCTTGGGAGAAGTACCTCGCCACCTGCGCCAATCATTGGATGCCGCAGGAGGTCAACATGTCGCGCGACATCGCGACGTGGAAGGATCCCAACGGCCTGACCGAAGACGAGCGCCGCATCATCAAGCGCAACCTCGGCTTCTTCGTCACCGCCGATTCGCTCGCTGCCAACAACATCGTGCTCGGCACCTACCGGCACGTGACGGCGCCCGAGGCGCGCCAGTTCCTGCTGCGGCAGGCCTTCGAAGAAGCCATCCACACCCACGCGTACCAGTACATCGTGGAGTCGCTGGGGCTGGACGAAGGCGAGATCTTCAACGCCTACCACGAGGTCGCGTCGATCCGCGACAAGGACGAGTTTCTGATCCCGTTCATCGACGCGATCATGGATCCGAACTTCAAGACGGGCACGCCGGAGACGGATCAGACGCTGCTGAAGTCGCTGATCGTCTTCGCCTGCCTCATGGAAGGCCTGTTCTTCTACGTCGGCTTCACGCAGATTCTGGCGCTGGGCCGGCAGAACAAGATGACCGGCGCTGCCGAGCAATACCAGTACATCCTTCGCGACGAGTCGATGCACTGCAATTTCGGCATCGACCTGATCAACCAGATCAAGCTGGAGAACCCACAGCTGTGGACGCCGCAGTTCCGCGCCGAGATCAAGGAGTTGTTCCTCAAGGCCGTGGATCTGGAGTACCGCTACGCCGAGGACACCATGCCGCGCGGCGTGCTCGGCATGAATGCCTCGATGTTCAAGGGCTACCTGCGCTACATCGCCAACCGGCGAGCCACGCAGATCGGCCTGGAGCCGCTCTATCCGAACGAGGAAAATCCATTCCCGTGGATGAGCGAGATGATCGACCTGAAGAAGGAACGCAATTTTTTCGAAACGCGTGTCATCGAGTACCAATCCGGTGGCGCACTGACCTGGGATTGATGTTCTGCAAGGGACCGCAGAGCCGACCCGGCTGAAGAGATCAAGACTCGTGGTTGACGGATCGTTGTCGCTAGAACTGACGGACGTCACCCACACCCCCATTCATCGCGAAGGGGTACCAGCACGCCGAAGGGCGCGTCTGAGATCACAGCGGTGAATCGCCGAGCCGCAAATAGCGGCAAGGTGCTTTTCGCAACTTGATCAAGGAGATCGAAATGGCAACTGCGAAGAAGAAGGCTCCGGCCAAGAAGGCTGCTGCGAAGAAGAAGGCTCCGGCCAAGAAGAAGGCGCCTGCGAAGAAGCCAGCGACCAAGAAGGCTGCTGCGAAGAAGAAGGCTCCGGCCAAGAAGAAGGCTGCGGCCAAGAAGAAGAAGGCGCCTGCGAAGAAGAAGGCAGCCAAGAAGAAGGCAGCCAAGAAGAAGGCCCCTGCGAAGAAGAAGGCAGCCAAGAAGAAGGCGCCTGCGAAGAAGAAGGCCGCAAAAAAAAAGGCGCCAGCTAAGAAAGCTGCGCCTGCTGCAGCGGCCGCACCGGCAGCGAAGACTGCACTGAGTCCGGCGGCTGCATGGCCTTTCCCGACGGGCAACAAGCCCTAGTCACTTCGCCAGCGAAGAAAGCCCGGCTTAGGCCGGGCTATTTTTTTGTCTTTCAGTTAGGACGATCCGCTGAGCATCTAGCAGTTCGGCCTGGAGGCCTTGCTGTATCGATCGATGGCGAGCCATCGCGACCTTCGCATCTCCGGCAAACTGATTCGCAAGGCCCTCATCCCCCCATGACTTGAACAGTTGGGACAGACGAGCACACGCGTATGCCAGATCGTCTGGATCAACTTTCTCGTCAATCTCAGAAATAGCGCTCTTAGCGCTTTGCAGCGCAGTCGAAAGTATCTCTTGACCGTTCGCACACCACGCAATATCAGTGAGCAGCACACAACGTAGTCGCTGCGGAATTGTTTGGATCGGTATGCCAGAAAGCACTTCGGCCGCTTCATCGAACTTGTCTTCAGCCAGTAGCAACTGTCCTCTGGTTAACGTAGATAGTGACTTGAACGACTGCGTACCGACAGCCGCGTCATAGCTTAAAGCTGATGTTGCTTCAAGCTGCGCACGGCGGGCTTCATCGATCATCTCGCTCCCGAGACCATGTGCGAGCCTCACATTCGCTGCTCTAAACGCGGCCACGTTGTGTAGCAATGCGCTGACCGTTGTGTCATCGCCTTCCTTGAGAGCGTGTGCTCGCGCTTGGTCATACCAGGGACGAGCGTCGCGAAAACTACCGGCGAAATGCAATGCATCCGCCAATACCAATGAACCGCGGGCGAGTGCCTGGTGGTCATCCGAACTCGCCAGCACGAGCGCCTCCTTGAGAAGTGGCGCGATGGCCGAGTAGTTGCTCAGATTGAACTCCAGATGCGCAAGCCAAGCTGCACAGCTGGGTTGAGCTCGCCGTGCATTCATGGCAACCGAAATCCCGTGTGCTCGTCGAATACGATCTCGAGCGAGATCGAAGTCCCCTCGGACGAATGCAGCAATTCCCTCGGCAAGCATCAACCACGCGGCGACTTCGGGCTCAAGGCCACTCCCAAAGGACTTGCGCACATCATCGATTGCTGCAGCTGATTCGCCTTCGAAGCCTTGTCGTGCCTCATGCGAAGCTAGGCGACAGAGTTTGCGTGCCCACTCGATTCTGTCCGAAGTGGTTCGGATCGAGTTCTGCAGGTCACTAGTAAGGCGTGAAACCATGTGACGACTATGTGGTGAGGTCTGACCAGGCCGCCTTGTATCGCTCTTGCGTTTCGGATATCACCTGTGCTGGAATCTCTGGCGCAGGCGCCTGCTTGTTCCAAGGCCTTCCACTCACCCGTACCGCCTCCAACCAGTCCCGCAAGTACTGCTTGTCATAGCTGGTTGGATTGCTACCTTCCGCATACGACGCCGCAGGCCAGAAGCGGGATGAGTCCGGGGTGAGGATCTCATCCATCAACGTCAGCACGCCTCGCTCGTCCAGTCCGAACTCGAATTTGGTGTCGGCGATGATGATGCCGCGCTCGCGTGCGTAGTCAGCGGCCGCGCAATACAGGCGGATGGAGATGTCGCGCACGCGTTCGGCCATCTCGCGCCCGATGAGGGCGCTGGCCTGCTCGAAGGTGATGTTCTCGTCGTGGTCGCCGGCAGCCGCCTTGGTGGCCGGCGTGAAGATGGGTTCGGGCAGGCGCGATGCGTTCTTCAATCCGGGCGGCAACCGCACGCCGCACACGGTTCTGGATTGCTGGTATTCCTTCCAACCCGAGCCGGCGAGGTAGCCGCGCACGACGGCCTCGATCGGCAATGGCTTGAGCCGCTTCACGAGCATCGAGCGGCCGCGTACCTGCTCCACCTCGTCGGGCGTCACTACGGACTCGGGCGCCACACCGGTCAGGTGATTCGGCACCACGTGCGACAGGCGCGCGAACCAGAACAGCGCCATGCGGGTCAGCATCTCCCCCTTGCCTGGGATGGGTTCGCCCATCACGACGTCGAATGCCGAGATGCGGTCGCTGGCGACCATCAGGATGCGGTCGTCGCCAACGGCGTAGTTGTCGCGGACCTTGCCGCGCGCCAGGAGCTTCAACGAATGCAGGTGAGATTCGAAGACAGCACGCGACATGAGGCGATCCGCAGCAGGAGGTCGAGGGAGCGACTATTGTGCCCGCGCAGGCTTGCCGCAAGCAAAGGCCAGCCGGCTCTGGCGAGCGGGCGGGCCTTTGGATTCGTCAGGGCGGCGCGGCCGGTCGGGGCAGCCGTCGTCAGACCACCGTCTGTGCGAGTTCGCCCTGGCTGTACTTCCGCGCGATCACCGTCAGCGGCAGCGGCTTGATCTTGCCCGCCTGCCCTTCGCATCCGAACTCGAGGTAGCGCTGCTTGCAGATGCGGTAGGCTGCCTCGCGCGCCGGCTTCAGCCATTCGCGGGCGTCGAACTTCTCCGGGTTCTCGGCCAGGAACTTGCGCACCGCGCCCGTCATCGCCAGCCGGATGTCGGTGTCGATGTTGATCTTGCGCACGCCGAATTTGATGGCCTCCTGGATCTCGGACACCGGCACGCCGTAGGTCTCCTTCATCTTCCCGCCGTACTGGCGGATCTGCTCGAGCAGGTCTTGTGGCACGCTGGAGCTGCCGTGCATCACGAGGTGCGTGTTCGGGATGCGCTGGTTGATTTCCTTGATGCGGCTGATCGCCAGGATGTCGCCGGTGGGCTTGCGGCTGAACTTGTAGGCACCGTGGCTGGTGCCGATGGCGATCGCCAGCGCGTCGAGCTGGGTCTTCTTCACGAAGTCGGCCGCCTGCTCGGGGTCGGTGAGCAGCTGCTCGCGGGTCATCGTGCCCTCGGCGCCGTGGCCGTCTTCCTTATCGCCCTTCATCGTCTCCAGCGACCCCAGGCAGCCGAGTTCGCCCTCGACGGTGATGCCCTGGCGATGCGCCATGTCGACCACCTGGCGGGTCACGCCGACGTTGTAGTCGTAGCTGGCGATGCTCTTGCCGTCGGCCTGCAGCGAGCCGTCCATCATCACCGAGCTGAAACCGAGGTCGATCGCGCCCTTGCAGATCTCCGGGCTCTGGCCGTGGTCCTGGTGCATCACCAGCGGCACGTTGGGATAAGCCTCGGTGGCAGCCAGGATCAAGTGCTTGATGAAAGCTTCGCCGGCGTACTTGCGCGCACCGGCGCTGGCCTGCAGGATGACCGGCGCGCCGACTTCGGCCGCAGCCGTCATCACCGCCTGCACCTGCTCGAGGTTGTTCACGTTGAAGGCCGGAATGCCGTAGCCGTGCTCGGCGGCGTGGTCCAGCAGCTGTCTCATCGACACGAGTGCCATGGTGCAAGTCCTTGCAAATAAGAGAATCCGGGTCGCCGGCCAGCAGCCTCGCGAGATTGCCTTTGATTCTACGAGGCACCCCCGTGCGCCGCGACGCCACGCTCAAGGGGGGCCAAGCCGTGCGCGGGCGTGACGGCGGGCAAACCGCATGCCCGTGGCGCACCGCTGGCCGCGGCGTCGACGCCTGGCTACCGCGCGACGCTCATCAACCGACCCGGCACACCTTGAGCATGTTCGTGCCACCCGGGTAGCCCATCGGCTCGCCGCAGGTGATGGCGTAGGTGTCACCCGGCATCAGCACGCCGCGCTTGACCAGCAGGCGCTCGGCCTCGGCCAGCGCCTGGTCGCGGTCGGTGTGCGACGGCATCTGGATCGGGTAGACATTGCGGTACAGCGCCATGCGCCGCTCCGAGCCGGGCTTCGAGGTCAGGCCGAAGATCGGCACGTGGATCAGGTGCCGGCTCATCCACAATGCGGTGGAGCCGCTCTCGGTCAGGGCGATGATCGCCTTGCAGCCGAGGTGGTGCGCAGTGAACAGCGCACCCATCGCGATGCTCTGGTCGATGCGGCCGAAGTGCTTGTTGGTGAAGTCCGCGTCGAGCTGCAGGTCTTCGGCGCGCTCGGCTTCGAGCGCGATCAGCGCCATGTGCTCGACGGTTTCCACCGGGTACATGCCGGCGGCCGTCTCGGCACTGAGCATCACCGCGTCGGTGCCGTCGAGCACGGCGTTCGCCACGTCGCTGACCTCGGCCCGCGTCGGCACCGGGTTGTTGATCATGCTCTCCATCATCTGCGTGGCGGTGATGGTCAGCTTGTCCATCTCGCGCGCCATGCGGATCATGCGTTTCTGCAGAGCTGGCACGGCCGCGTTGCCGACTTCGACGGCGAGGTCGCCGCGCGCGACCATGATGCCGTCGCTGGCGCGCAGGATCGCCTCGAGCTGCGGGATCGCCTCGCTGCGCTCGATCTTGGCAATCATGCCCGGCTTGTGGCGGTGCGATTCGCCGGCCACGTTGGCGAGCTGGCGCGCCATCTCCATGTCAGTGGCGCTCTTCGGGAAACTCACCGCCACGAAGTCGGCCTGAAAGGCCATCGCGGTGCGGATGTCTTCCATGTCCTTGGCGGTCAGCGCCGGTGCCGTCAGGCCGCCGCCCTGCTTGTTGATGCCCTTGTTGTTGGACAGCACGCCGCCCACCTTGACCAGCGTGTGCACCTGCTCGCCGCGCACAGTGTCGACCGTCAGCACGATCAGGCCGTCGTTCAGCAGCAGCGTGTCGCCGGGCTTCACGTCGCGCGGCAGTTCCTTGTAGTCGAGACCGACGGCGCCCGCATCGCCGGGCGCGGTTCGGCCGGCGTCGAGCACGAACGGCGTGCCATTCTTCAACGTCACCTTGCCGTCGGCGAATTTGCCCACGCGGATCTTCGGGCCCTGCAGATCGGCCATCAGCGCCACCGGTTTGCCGACTCGTTCGGCGGTGTCGCGTACCAGCTGGGCACGGGCGATGTGGTCGGCCGCCGTGCCGTGGCTGAAGTTGAGCCGCACCACATCGACGCCGGCGCGCAGCAACCGCTCCAGCACGGCTGGTTCGCTGGAGGCAGGCCCCAGCGTGGCGACGATCTTGGTGGCGCGGGTCATGGGGCAGCGTTCTCCAGTGGCACGGGCGAATCCCGAGCATTATCGCGGCCGCACGCCGAAGCGTACGGCTGTGGGTACCCGCAAGACTGTCTCAGCGCGCTGTGTCGGGCATCGCGGCGGCATCGGCCACCGCCAGCGCTGTCATGTTGACGATACGCCGCATCGTCGCCGAAGGCGTCAGCACATGCACCGGCGCTGCGGCGCCGAGCAGGATCGGCCCCACCGTCACGTTGTGCCCGCCGGTGACCTTGAGCACGTTGAACAGGATGTTGGCGGCGTCCAGGTTCGGCAACACCAGCACATTGGCCGACCCGCTGAGCGTGCCGTCGGCCAGGTAGCCCTTGCGCACGTCTTCGGACAGGGCGGCGTCACCGTGCAGCTCGCCGTCGCACTCGACGTCGGGCACCTGGCGCACGAACAGGTCGCGCGCCGCCCGCATGCGCTGGGCCGACGCCCGCTTGGACGAGCCGTAGATCGAGTGCGACAGGAACGCCACCTTCGGCGGCACGCCGAAGCGTTGCACCTCGGCCGCCGCCATGCGCGCGATGTCGGCCAGCTCTTCGGCGCTCGGCTCCTCGTTGACGAAGGTGTCGGCAATGAACAGCGTGTGTCGCTCCAGCATCAGTGCGTTCATCGCGGCCAGCGTGCGCGCGTCGCTGCGCATGCCGATCACCGAGCGCACGTGCTCGAGATGGCTGTCGTAGCGTCCGACCAGCCCGCACAACATGCCGTCGGCCTCGCCACGGCGCACCATCAGCGCGCTGATCAGCGTGTTCGAGCGACGCACCATGGCCTTGGCCGCCTCGGGCGAAATGCCGTCGCGGCCCATCAGTTGGTGGTACAGCTCCCAGTAGCTGCGAAAGCGCGCGTCGTTCTCGGGATCGACGACCTCGAAGTCGCTGCCGGCGGTGAGCCGCAGGCCGGCCCGCTCGATGCGCATCTGGATCACCGCCGGCCGGCCGACCAGTATCGGCCGCGCCAGGTGCTCGTCGAGCACGACCTGCACGGCGCGCAAGACCCGCTCGTCCTCGCCTTCGGCATAGACCACGCGGGCGGGTTGTGCCTTGGCAGCGGCGAACACGGGCCGCATGAACATGCCGGTCTGATAGACGAAGCGCGTCAGCGACTGGCGATAGGCGTCGTAGTCGGTGATCGGACGCGTCGCCACGCCCGACTCGGCGGCCGCCTTGGCCACGGCCGGTGCGATGCGCAGGATCAGCCGCGCGTCGAACGGCGTCGGAATGATGTAGTCGGGACCGAACTTGAGTTCCTGACCGGCGTAGGCCGATGCCACTTCGTCACTCGTCTCGGCCTTGGCCAGCGCTGCGATCTCGCGCACGCAGGCGAGCTTCATCGCCTCGGTGATCTTGGTCGCGCCGCAATCGAGCGCGCCGCGGAAGATGTACGGGAAGCACAGCACGTTGTTGACCTGGTTCGGATAGTCCGAACGGCCGGTGGCGATGATGCAGTCGGGCCGCGCCTTCTTGGCCAGCTCGGGCCGGATCTCGGGCTCGGGGTTGGCCAGCGCCAGGATGATCGGCTTGGGCCCCATCGTGGATACCATCTCGCCGGTCAGCACGCCCGATGTCGAGCAGCCGAGGAAGACATCGGCGCCCTTCACCACGTCGGCCAGGGTGCGGGCCTCGGTCTTCTGGCAGTAGCGCTGCTTCGACTCGTCGAGCTTGTCGCCGCGGCCGGCGCGGATGACGCCCTTGGAGTCGACGGCAAAGATGTTCTCGATGCGCACGCCGAGGCTGGCGAAGATGTCCAGGCACGCGATCGCTGCAGCACCCGCGCCTGAGGCGACCACCTTCACCTCGGCGAGCTTCTTGCCGACCAGTTCCAGCCCGTTGAGCAGCGCCGCGGCCGAGATGATCGCGGTGCCGTGCTGGTCGTCGTGGAAGACCGGGATGTTCAGCCGCTCGCGCAGCTTGCGCTCGATGTAGAAGCACTCGGGCGCCTTGATATCCTCGAGGTTCACGCCGCCGAGCGTGGGCTCGAGCGCCGCGACGATCTCGACCAGCTTGTCCGGGTCTTTCTGCGCCAGCTCGATGTCGAACACGTCGATGCCGGCGAACTTCTTGAACAGGCAACCCTTGCCCTCCATCACCGGCTTGCCGGCCAGCGGGCCGATGTCGCCGAGGCCCAGCACGGCGGTGCCGTTGGTCACCACGCCGACCAGGTTCGCGCGCGACGTGTACTCGGCTGCCAGCGTCGGGTCGGCCTCGATGGCCAGGCAGGCGTAGGCCACTCCGGGCGAATAGGCCAGCGACAGGTCGCGCTGGTTGCTCAGCGGCTTGGTCGGGGTGATCGAGATCTTGCCGCGGGTGGGTGAGCGGTGGTACTCCAACGCGGCTTCGCGCAGCGCAGTCTCGGCAGCGCTCAGTTCGAGCTTCATGGACTTGTCTCCTCTGGTGTCGTCCGGATCGACATCCAGACGAGTCCAGGGTACGCCGCTTTGGGCGGCGCGTGAATCATGCAAACCAAAGCAGCTTTCACCGGGCCGAGGCAATCGGCACGTTCGTTGTCCGGCGACAGTGGCGTCAGCCGGCCGCGCGCCGCTGGAGGATCTCGAACGCCGGCAGCGTCTTGCCCTCCAGCACCTCCAGGAAGGCGCCGCCGCCGGTCGAGATGTAGCCGACGTCCTTGTCGATGCCGTACTTGGCGATCGCCGCCAGCGTGTCGCCGCCGCCGGCGATGCTGAAGGCGGGGCTCGCGGCCACCGCCCGCGCGATCGTCTCGGTGCCCTTGGCAAACGCGTCGAACTCGAACACGCCGACGGGACCGTTCCAGACGATGGTGCCGGCTGCCTTGAGCTGCGCGGCCAGCTGCGCAGCCGTCTTCGGGCCAATGTCGAGGATCAGGTCGTCGGTCGCCACGTCGGCCGCTGCCTTCACGGTGGCGCGCGCGTCGGCCTTGAACTCCTGCGCCACCACCACGTCCTGCGGAATCGGCACGTCGGCGCCGCGCGCCTTCATCGCGGCGATCACCGCCTTGGCCTGGTCGACGAGCGCCGGCTCGGCCAGGCTCTTGCCGATCGGCAGGCCAGCGGCCAGCATGAACGTGTTGGCAATGCCGCCGCCGACGATGAGCCCGTCGACGTTCTTCGCCAGACTCTGCAAGATCGTCAGTTTGGTGCTCACCTTGCTGCCAGCCACGATCGCCACCAGCGGTCGCTTGGGGTTGGCCAGCGCCTTCGAGATGGCGTCGATCTCGGCCGCCAGCAGCGGGCCGGCACAGGCCACCTTGGCGAACTGCGCGATGCCGTAGGTGCTGGCCTCGGCGCGGTGCGCGGTGCCGAAGGCGTCGTGCACGAAGATGTCGCACAGCGCCGCCATCTTGCGTGCCAGCTCTTCGCTGTTCTTCTTCTCACCCTTGTTGACGCGGCAGTTCTCCAGCAGAACGAGTTCACCGGGCTTGACGTCGACGCCGTCGACCCAGTTGGTGCGCAGCGGCACTTCGCGGCCGAGCAGCTCGGCCAGGCGGGCCGCCACCGGCGCGAGCGAGTCGGCGGGCTTGAGCTCGCCTTCGGTGGGCCTGCCGAGGTGAGAGGTGACCATCACCGCGGCACCGGCGTCGAGCGCCATGCGGATGCATGGCAGCGAGGCGCGGATGCGGGTGTCTTCGGTGATGCGGCCGGTGTCGTCCTGCGGCACGTTGAGATCGGCACGGATGAACACACGCTGGCCGCGCACGCGGCCCTGGGCGATGAGGTCTTGCAGGCGGAGGATCTTCATGATGTTTGGTGAGTGGGAGGAAGGAAGGGTACGCGGGCGGTCGACGCGTCCTTCACCAGCCGAGGCCGAGACGCAGCGCCACCAGGGTGCCCGTGCCGGCGACGATGGTGCCGAACATGTCGCGGCGCCAGAAGAACCAGGCTGTGCCGACCAAGGCGCCGTACAGCCGTGCATCTTTCCACGTGCTGACGAGCGCGCCTTGCGTCATGACAATCTCGGGTGCCACCACTGCCGTCAAGGCGGCCAGCGGTGCATAGCGCAGGCCTTCGATCAGCCAGCGCGGCACCGGCAGCTCGGCACGCTGCAGAAAAAAGAAGCCCCGCGTCAGCAGCGTGATCGCGGCCATGCCGGCGATCGCGATCAGGATCTCGACAGCGTTCACGCCACCTCCTTCGGCGTGGCCTTCAGGTGGGGCCGTGCGTGTTCGATCACCACGCCGATCGCCACCGCGGCGGCGATCGCGACCACGATGTTCAGGCGCAGCGGCAGCGCATATGCGGCAACGGCGGCGCACGCTGCCACGGCTGCAGCGAGCCAGGTGGCACGGTCGGACACCAATGTGTAGGTCATCGCCAGCAGCGCCATCGTGCCGGCGAAGCCCAGACCCCACTCCACCGGCAACTGGTGCGCCAGCGCGATGCCCAGCAGCGACGAGGTCTGCCACGAGCCCCAGTTCACCGCCATGCCGCCCCAGAAGTACGGCCACTGTTCAGGCAATGGCCGCGGCTCGGGAAAACGGCGCAGGAAGGTCACGTAGTTCAGGTCGGCACAGAAGTACGCGACGAGGGCGCGTCGGCGCAGCGGCAGGTGCACCCAGTACGGCCGCCACTGCAGGCTGAAGATCACGAAGCGCAGGTTCACGCACAACGCCGTCGCCCACACCACCCACATCGGCGCGCCGCTGATGATCAACGGCAAAGAAGCGAGCTGCGAGGTGCCGGAGAACACCACCAGCGACATCACCACAGACAGCGTGACGCCCAGGCCGCTCTTGACCATCGCCACGCCTGCGACCAGACCCCAGGCGGAGATGCCGAGCGCGATGCCGACCATCTCGCGCGCGCCACGGCGGAACTCGGGGTGCTGCCAGAGCGAGCCCGGGCGGGCGTCGGGTTTCACCATTCATCGATTGTCCTATGGCGTCCGGCGACCCCGTACGCGCGGGGTCAACGCCGGCGCACGGAGCCGGACCCGGCGACGGCCTGGTTCACCGATGGCGCGCCGCTGTAGACCACGTGCCCGGAGCCGGCGACCGAGACGTTGAGTGCGCGCGACGCCTGCACGGCGGCATCGCCGGAGCCGGCGATGTTGACGGTCACGTCGCTGGCCGTGAGCTGCGCTGCGTCAACGTCGCCCGAGCCAGAGATGCTGATGCGCACGCGGCCGGATTCCCCGGCCAGCTTGACATCACCTGAGCCGGTGATGGCGACGCTCAGTTCATCGTGCTGCAATCCGCGGGCCCGCGCGTCGCCGGAGCCGGAGAGCGACAGCGCGAAATGCGGCACCTTGAGCGCGTCGATGTCGACGGCGCCGGAACCCTCGGCGGCGACCGAGCGGATCATTGGCGCCGCGACCTCGACCACCACCGGCGAACGCGTCCGCACCGAGGTGCCGCGCTTCCAGCGCACGCGCAGCGTCTTGTCGGCGGCAATGCCCAGCTCGACCCATGCCAGCACGTTGGCGTCACCGTGCACGGTGACCTGGGTCGACTCGGCCTGCTTGAGCTTGAGGTCGATGCCGTCACCGATGGCGATCGACTGGAAGTCGCCCACCGACCGCGTTTCGCTGGTCCGCTGGCCGTTGCCCACCACCATCTCGCCGGCGGCCGCCGGACCCGGCCAGGCAACCTCCGCTACAAGCAACAGTGACAACATCATCGTCGTGGCAGTCGAGCGGATCATGGTTTGCCTCCAGAAGAGGCGGCATCATGTGTGCGTGGCCGTGCGTGGTCACCCGCATTGCGACGAACTGCAGATGAGACGGCACGGGCGTGCCATGCTGCCGACAATTCGCCCATGCGCCCGGTTTGCGCGCTGATGCGGCGCCCGCACCGCGCTCAGGAGTCGTGCTTCTTGGCCGCTTCGGCGTCGCCGTCCTTGGCCTTCGCCTTGGGCTTTTCGGCAGGTTTGTCCGCTGACTTGCCCGACTTCTTGCCCTCGTTGGCCCCTTCGCCGGATTGGGCGACGGCGGTCTCGCCGTTCAACTGCGGCGCCACAGGTTCGAGCTTGTTCTCGCGCATGTAGTCGTTCATTTCGCGCCAGCCGGCATAGACGGCGGCCTTGTCGGCGCGCCGGTTCAGCGAATAGCAGTCCTCGATGGCGCGGCCGGCGTGCCGGCACGCCCCTCCAACCGCCTTGCCGTCAGCTTCGCGGCGGGCCGCAACGGCCTCGGCCGATTCGCCGCCGAACAGATTGCAGCCCGACAAGGTGAGGCCGGTCAGCACCGCGATAACAGCAGTCGACGTGAAACGCATGGAACGCACCACCTGGGGATGCACAACGTCCCTGCATATCGGCCGCGCCGACGGCCGACTTGAGGCGGGAAATGCGCCGGATTAGCGGCCCGCGGCCATCGCCAGCAGGCGCTCGACACGTTCCTCGGTCGACGGGTGCGTGGAGAAAAGGCCGCGCAGTCCGCCACCCGACAGCGGATTCATGATCATCATCTGCGCCGTCTCGGGGTGGCGCTCGGCGGCGTGCAGCGGGACGCCCTGCGCGTAGCGGTGGATCTTCTGCAGCGCCGAGGCCAGCGCCTGCGGATCGCCCGAGATGACCGCACCGCCGTGGTCGGCCTCGAACTCGCGGGCGCGGCTGATGGCCATCTGGATCAGGCTGGCCGCCAGCGGGGCCAGGATCGCCACCAGGATGCCGGCGATCGGGTTGGACGGACGGCCGTCGTCGCTGCGGCCGCCGAAGAACATCGCGAAGTTGGCCAGCATGCCGATCGCACCCGCCATGGTGGCGCTGACAGTGGAAATCAAGATGTCGCGGTGCTTCACGTGGGCCAGCTCGTGTGCCATCACACCACGCAGCTCGCGCTCGTTGAGCGCGCGGATGATGCCGGTGGTGGCTGCCACGGCGGCGTGCGACGGATTGCGGCCGGTCGCGAACGCATTGGGCGCTTCCTCGTCGATCAGGTAGACGCGCGGCATCGGCAGCCCGGCCTTGGTGGCCAGCTCGCGCACCATGCCGACGAACTGCGGCGCCGAGCTGTCATCGACCTCTCGTGCCTTGTACATGCGTAGCACGATCTTGTCGCTGAACCAGTAGCTGAAGAAGTTCATCGCCAGGGCGATGACCAGCGCCAGCATCATGCCGCTCTGGCCGCCCAGCATCTGGCCGAGCAGCATGAACAGCGCAGTAATGGCCGCCATCAGGATGGCGGTCTTCATCAGGTTGAACATGGTCGTCCCGGTTTTGGTGGCAGACGCGGCGGTAGATGCGGCCAGAGCCGCACAGTTCAATCCTTCGCGAGCGCCAACCGCGTGCCCAGCGCGGGGCCGCCCTGGGGAAAACACAGCGCAGCGGCCTGGCGGCGTCCGCCGGGCCGCTGCAGCTCAGCCAGTTCCAGGCTGCCGGTGCCGCAGGCCACTACCAACGGTTGCGGCACGGTGGAGACGATCTGGCCTGGCGCCGCCTGCGACACGGCGGGGCGCACCACACCGCGCCACGCCTTCAGCGTTTCGCCGTCGAGCCGGAAGGTCGCGCCGGGAAACGGATCGAAGGCCCGCAGGCGACGCTCGATGGCAGCGGCGTCGAGCCGCCAGTCGATCGTTGCCTCCGACTTGGCGATCTTGCTGGCGTAGGTCACGCCCTGCGCCGGCTGCGGCGTGGCTGTCAACGGCTCACGGGACAGGCGGGCCAAGGTTTCGACGATCAGCTGGGCGCCGAGATCGGCCAGACGCACCTGCAGCGAGCCACTGGTATCGACCCTGTCGATCGATATGTCGCCGCGCAGCAGCATGGCACCGGTGTCGAGGCCGGCGTCCATCTGCATGATGGTGACGCCCGTCACCTCGTCGCCGGCTTCGATCGCGCGCTGGATCGGTGCCGCACCGCGCCAGCGCGGTAGCAGCGATGCGTGGATGTTCACGCAGCCGTGGCGCGGTAGGTCGAGCACCCACGCCGGAAGTATCAAGCCATAGGCGGCGACGATCATCACCTCGGGCTGCGCGGCGAGCAGCGCCTGGCGGGTGGAATCGGCATCAGCCGCATGACGGCCGTCCGGCCGCAAGCCGGCGGGCTGCAGCACGGGGATGGCGTGCCGCAGCGCCAGCTGCTTCACGGCGGAGGGCTGCAGTTGCAGACCCCGCCCGGCCGGTCGATCAGGCTGGGTCAGCACAATCGCGACCCGGTGCCCCGCTTCGATGATCGCCTGAAGAGCGCTGGAAGCGAAGGCCGGCGTGCCGGCGAATGCGATTTTCATCGCGACAGCCGCTGCTCCTGCTGCTCTTCGCGCGTCCTCTTGGCCATCTTGCTACGAATGCGTTCGCGCTTCAGCGGGCTCAAGTACTCGACGAACACCTTGCCAAGCAGATGGTCCATTTCATGCTGCACGCACACGGCGGTCAACCCGTCGACCTGGCGTTCGAACGTGCTGCCGCCGCTGTCGAGTGCACGCACGGTCACCGCGCTGTGGCGCTCGACCTTGTCGTAGATGGCCGGCACCGACAGGCATCCTTCCTCGCCGAGGACGATATCCGCGCTGCGCCAGATGATCTCAGGGTTGATCAGGATCAGCGGTGAGCGCCGCTCCTCCGACGTGTCGATCACGATGATCCGCCGGTGCACGTCGACCTGGGTCGCCGCCAAGCCGACGCCTTCGGCCGCATACATCGTGTCGAGCAGGTCGTCGATCAGCTGGCGAACGCCCGCATCCACCTCGCCTACCGGGGCGGCGATCTTGTTCAGGCGAGGATCGGGATAACGAAGGATCGGAAGCAGGGCCATGACGCAAGGTGAACGACGAGATACAGGCGGCTACGGCTGTGGACCCATTGCAACGGGCAAACGCGTGACGGGCTGCACACGCTTCGTTTGACGAGCCGACTTTCGTTGCGATATCAATGGTTTATAGGCAGAATCTACCAAGAAGCATGAGCATTCTGGCGGTCCGTGCCCACCAGCGTGCCTGCATCGGGCAATTCCTTCGCCCGGCCTTGATTTTGGCATCGCTAATCAGCGGAGACTGCGTTCATGAATCGAACCGAGATGTGCCCGAGCCTTCCACGCAGGTTGATGCCCTGGTGTCTGGGTGCGGCGCTCGTGTCGTTGACGGCGCTGGCGCACGCGGCCACCTGGCCGGTCACGCCGGAGCAACGCGGCACGGCGACACAGGTGGCGCAGGCCGGCGTGCCGTTGTCGGAGCTGGCACCGAATGCGCCCGACTCGCACACGGTGCAGAAGGGCGACACGCTGTGGGACATCTCCAAGCTCTTCCTGCGCTCGCCGTGGCGCTGGCCCGAGCTGTGGGGCATGAACATGGACCAGATCCGCAATCCGCACCTGATCTATCCGGGGCAGATGCTGATGCTGGTGAAGGTAGGCGACCGTGCGATGTTGCGCGTCGGCCAGGCAGCAGGCGGCGAGCCGCCTGCCAACACGGTGAAGCTGTCACCGCGTGTTCGCTACGACACGCTCGACAACGGTGCCATTCCGTCGATTCCGCTGCATCTGATTGGGCCGTTCCTCAACGAGGCGGTCGTGTTCTCCACCGACGAGCTCGCGACCGCGCCGCGCATCGTGGCGTCGCAGGAGGGCCGCGTGCTGATGTCGCGTGGCGAGACCGCCTACGTGCGCGGCGATCTCAAGGGCAATCGGGACTTCCGTGTGTTCCGCGACAGCAAGCCGCTGCTCGATCCCGTCACGCGCGAGTTGCTCGGTTATGAGGCACGTTATGTGGGCACGGCTGAGTTCGTGCGCGACGGAGGTCTGGCCACCGTGGACGGCAAGAATGCGCAGATCGTTCCCGCGACCTTCCGCATGACCAGCATTCGCCAGGAAGCCGGCGTCGGCGACCGACTGGCACCGGTGCCGCAGCGTGACTACTCGGCCTACGTGCCCCACGCGCCGGCCAAGCCGATGGATGGACGGATCGTGTCCATCTATGGCGAGGCCATCTCGGCCGGTCAGAACCAGATCGTCACCATCAATCGCGGCGACCGCGATGGCATCGAGCGCGGCCATGTGATGGCTCTGTGGCGCGATGGCACACGAGAGGTCGACAAGACCGATCCGTCGCGTCCGCTGATGAAGCTGCCCGACGAGCGTGTGGGCATGCTGTTCGTCTTTCGCACCTTCGAGCGCGTGTCGTACGCGCTGATCCTGACCTCGCAGGACCCGGTCAAGCCGGGCGATCGCTTCACTCAGCCCTAACGCCGGGACGGGTGTGCCGGCACGATGGCGGCCAACGACAGCGACGAACTGGCCGCCTGGCTTCGGTTGCTGAACGTGCCGGGAGCGGGCCGGCAGCAACTGCGCCGCGTGCTCGCCGAATACGGCTCCCCGCAGGCGGTGCTGGCCGCGCCGAAGACGCACTGGCGCCAGTACTTCGGTGAAGCCGGCGCCGCGGCGCTGGAGTCGGAGGACGAGCGGCTGCAAGCCGAACGAGATCGCGCACAGGCTTGGCTGGCCGAGTCGGCCGATCGCCATTGGCTGGCGCTGGGCGACCCTCGATACCCCGATGCGCTGCTGCAGACGGCCGACCCGCCATTGCTGCTTTACCTGCAAGGCCGCGTCGAGCTGCTGCGTACGCGGTGCATCGCGATCGTCGGCAGTCGCAATCCGACGGCGCAGGGCGCCGACAACGCGCGCAGCTTCGCCGAGCACCTGGGTCGCGCCGGCTACACGATCGTCTCGGGCATGGCCCTTGGCATCGACGCCGCGGCACATGTCGGCGCGCTGGCCGCCGGCCACGGCACGATCGCCGTCGTCGGTACCGGGCTCGACCGCGTCTATCCGCGCGGCAACCGAGACCTTGCGCATCGCATCGTCGAGTCGGGCCTGCTGGTCAGCGAGTTCCCTTTCGGCACGCCACCACTGCAGCCGAACTTTCCGCAGCGCAATCGCATCATTGCGGGGTTGAGCCTCGGCACGCTGGTCGTCGAGGCGGCCCTCCAGTCGGGATCGCTGATCACGGCCGCCCAAGCGGCGGACGCAAACCGCGAGGTCTTCGCGATACCCGGCTCGATCCACTCGCCGCAGTCGCGCGGCTGTCACGCGCTGATCAAGCAGGGCGCCAAGTTGGTCGAGACGGCGCAGGATGTGATCGACGAGCTGGAGGGCCTGTTCGCAGCGGTGCCGCCGGCTGCACCTGCGCCCGCGTCGGAGCCCGCCCTGTCGAACGACCTGGATCCGGTGCTTCGGGCCATGGGCTATGAGCCGATCGGCCTGGACAACTTGCTGGCCCGCACCGGGCTCGCCACCGGTGCACTCAGCGCACGCCTGTTGGAACTCGAACTCGCAGGACAGGTCGCGCGACTGCCCGGCGGCACATACCAACGTCGAGCCTCCGGCTGATATCAGTGAGCGGGTCACTCGGGTATAGTGAATCCATGTTCGACGTACTGGTGTATGTGTACGAAAACTACTGGCGACCGGACGCCTGTCCGGACCACGACCAGTTGACCCGCAAGTTGTCGGCGGTCGGTTTCGAGAATGACGATATCCAAGAGGCGCTGAGCTGGCTAGACGGGCTCGCGGAGGGATCGCAATCGCTGGCTGCGGCACCGTCCGGTGACAGCCTGCGTGTGTACACCGATGCCGAGCGCGACCTGCTGGGCGACGAGTCGATCGGCTTCATCAGTTTTCTCGAGTCGTCGGGCGTGCTGCCACCGGTGATGCGCGAGATGGTGCTCGACCGTGCCAAGGCGGCAGGCGATGGTCCTATCGCGCTCGAGGACCTGAAGGTCATCGTGCTGATGATCTTCTGGAGCCTCGGCGAAGAGCCCGATGCGCTGATCCTCGACGAACTGTTCGTCGGCGCCGATCAGCGCCTGATCCACTGACCTGCGCCGCAACCGGTTTAGTTCAGCAGGCGCGACGGGTCGGCGTCGAGCTTGGCCAGCGCGGTGCGCGTGGCGCGGACAGTGAGCGACTCTTCCTGCGCTGGCAGCAGCAGGCCGGCCTGCAGAAAGGCCGCCAGGCGCTGCTGCTGGAACAGCACACAGCGGCCCTGCGGCGTGACGAACAGCGAAAGCTGGCGCCGCATGCCTTGCCACGACAGCTGGACAGGCTCGTTGCGGCCGCGATAGTCGAGCATGTACCAGCTGCCCACCTGCAGCTCGCGCGCCCAGGCCAGCATTGCAGGTGTCGGCATCGAGCCGCCCTCGGCCACCACCTCGAGCTCGGAACTCTCGTGCCCCGAAAGGTCGAGCACGATCGATTCGTCGATCTTCACGTCGGCAGCATCGGGTAGCAGCTCTTCGAGCGATTCCAGGCGTTCGGTCAGATCGTCGAGCCGGTCGCTCGGGATCACCGCAGCCTTGGCGGTGAATGCTGCCGCCAGCGAGTTGTTGAGCACCTGGATGTGCTCGTCCTGCTTCTCGGCGCTCATGCCGGCCGACGCCATGCCGTCGCGCAGGGTCTTCAGCAACGGCGGCAAGCGGCGGATGACCTCTGCGCGTTCCTCGCGGGTGACCTTGGCACCGGCCGACCAGATGACATCGGTGGCCGCACGCTTGATCGCCTTGGTCTGCTCGGCCTGCTGCCCGTAGCGCACGGCGGTGGTGGCCAGCACGTCGGCCCACACCTGGAACAGGAACTGGCGCACGTCTTCCTGCACCGGCACCTCATTAAGCATGCGCCGCAGCTCGATCGTGTACTGGATCGCCAGCGTCTCGCGCTGCTCGATCTGCTGGGCCAGCGACACGCCCTTGCGTGTGGCCTCGTTCTCGTTCTTGAAGTAGTGCTCGAGGAATTTCTCGAACTCGATCAGCACGGTCTGGAAGACGCGGCGGCCCGTGTCCGGGTAGGCCTCGACCACCTGCACCACGCGCTTGACCTCCTTGCTGAGGGCTTCGCCGGCGTTCTCGGTCGAACTGTCGAAACCCATCACGCAAGCGCCCATGCGGTCGATCAGGCGTCGCGCCGGATGGTCGATGGTGGCAAAGAAGTCCGGCTCGCTGACCGCCACGCGCAGCACCGGCATCTGCAGCCGAGCAAACCAGACGCGGATCGCCGCTGGAATGCGGTCCTCGGTGAGAATGGCCTGGAACATCATCGCGACGATCTCGATCGTTGCGCGTTCGATCGGCGTGGCGGCGGCTTGTTTGAGTGCCTGCTTTCGCTGCTGCAGTTCGGCCAGCAACACCGGCGTGCTGACGGCCTGGGCCGTGTCGCCGCTGCCCGGGCGCACGCCGAGCCGCTGCTGCACGCCGACCTGGGCTTCGTTGATGGCATAGACCAGCGCCGGCGACGCTTGCTTGATCTGCGCGGTGTCGGCAAAGCCCGGCAGTTGCCGGCCGACCAGGTTGTTGAGTCGCCCCAGCACCTCACCCGCGTGTTCGCGGCGCAGTGGCGAGGCACGCGTCATCAAGCGTGTCTCGTCGCCGACGCGCTGGCCAGCCAGCGCGCCGCGCACCGACGACTCGGGGAAGCTGCCACCCGTCTGTCCTTCGGACACCTGGGCGCCGCCGCCGCTCATCGTCATGCCCGAATTGCCGGAGCCACGGGAGCGCCGGATGAATGGCCGAAGGTCGACCTCCGGCAGCACCTTCTGGGCGATCAGCCAGCGATTGGTCTCGTGATAGGCCTCTTCGACGAGATGCGCAAACTCGTCGTGCACCACCGCCTGCAATTCGCGCCAGCCTTCGTTGTTGAGCCCGGCCCCGCGCCAGCTGTCCAGCACCACACGCGCCAGCACATGGGCGCGCAGCATGTCGTTGGTGTCGAGCTCGCCGCGCCTTTCGAGCGTGGAGATGCGCGAGCGCAAATCGGAGAACTCCCACGAGGCGCGATCCATAATCGCCAGCGCCAGACGAGAAGTCAGGATCTCGCGCTCGATGGTGTCGTCATCGACCAGCGACAGCCCGGCCGATGCGGCGCCGGGCAGCAGCTCATTGGTCTTGGTGGCGGAAGCGCCCTGCAGCGCGAATCGACGCACGCCCTCCGACATCGACTGCTGCCAAGCGGCACCCGACAGGCCGAGCGCCTTGGCAAGGTCTCGACGCATCAGCGCGGTGGCCGGAATCGAGGGCTTGTCCTGCAGTGCCCGCGCGGTTTCAACGACCGCGCTCGCCACGCCGGAAAGGCCTGCGATCAGGTGTTCGGCGTATCGCCGCCGTGCCTGTTGGGCGAGGGGGCTGGGCGCGACGCCGGGTGTCATTTAGCAGGTGAGATCTAGAGGCTCGTCTACTCTACACCACGGCACCCGCGTTCGGGTCGTTGGGATCGTGCTCCTTGCCGCCCGAGCGGACCAAATCCTCGCGCTTGACGCCCAGCCACATGGCGATCGCCGCGGCCACGAACACCGACGAGTAGATGCCGAACAGGATGCCGATCGTCAGCGCGACAGCGAAATAGTGCAGCGTCGGGCCACCGAACAGCAGCATCGCCAGCACCATCATCTGTGTCGATCCGTGCGTGATGATGGTGCGACTCATGGTGCTCGTGATGGCATGGTCGATCACCTCCCGTGTCGACATCTTGCGGTAGCGCCGGAAGGCCTCTCGGATGCGGTCAAAGATCACGACCGATTCGTTGACCGAGTAGCCCAGCACGGCCAGCACCGCGGCGAGTACCGCCAGCGAGAACTCCCACTGGAAGAAGGCGAAGAAGCCGAGGATGATCACCACGTCGTGCAGATTGGCGACGATCGCGGCGACAGAGAATTTCCACTCGAACCGGAAGGCCAAGTACAGCATGATGCCGATCACCACGAAGGCGAGCGCCTTCACGCCGTCGGAGTAGAGCTCGCGGCCGACCGCCGGGCCGACGAACTCGGTGCGCGACAACTTGATCGGTTCGGCGCCGGCGGCAGCCGTACATGCCGGACGGCTCACCTGAGCGCCCTGCGGGGTGGTGAACTGCCGGGGCGAGACAGTGCCGCCCTCGGCGGCGCACAGCCGATCGAACACGCCTGCAGCGACCTCCGACTGCTTGATGTCCCCGCGGATCGGCAGGCGAATCAGCACATCGCGCGAGGTGCCGAAGTTCTGCACCAGCACCTCGCCATAACCCATGGCCTCGACGGTCGATCGCGTCTTGTTGATGTCCGCGGTCTGCGCGTACTCGACCTCCAGCACCGTGCCGCCGGTGAACTCGATCGACAGGTGCAGGCCCCGCGTGACAAGGAAGAACACCGCCGCGGCGAAGGTGAGGAACGACACCACGTTGAACACCAACGCGTGGCGCATGAACGGGATGTCGCGCTTGATGCGGAAGAACTCCATGACCCCTCCGGCTCAGCCCTTCGACTCGGCGGCAGGGCTTGGCGCCCCGTCGGGTCGCCACACCTGGCCGATCGACACCGCCTTCAGCCGCTTCTGCCGCCCGTACCACAGGTTGACCAGCCCGCGCGAGAACATCACGGCCGAGAACATCGACGTCAGGATGCCGAGGCAGTGCACCACCGCGAATCCGCGCACCGGGCCCGAGCCGAAGGCCAGCAACGCCAGGCCCGCGATCAGTGTGGTGACGTTCGAGTCGAGGATGGTCGCCCAGGCGCGCTCGTAGCCGGTGTGGATCGCGGCCTGCGGCGACGCACCGCCGCGCAGTTCCTCGCGCACGCGCTCGTTGATCAGCACGTTGGCATCGATCGCCATGCCGAGGGTCAGCGCGATGGCGGCGATCCCGGGCAGCGTCAGCGTCGCCTGCAGCATCGACAGCACGGCCACCAGCAGCAGCAGGTTGAAGGCAAGCGCCAGCGTCGAAAACACCCCGAACAGCAGGTAGTAGACGCACATGAAGGCCGCGATCGCGGCGAAGCCGTAGGTGACGCTGTTGAAACCCTTGTCGATGTTGTCGCGGCCAAGGCTCGGGCCGATGGTGCGCTCCTCGATGATCTCCATCGGTGCGGCCAGCGAGCCGGCGCGCAGCAGCAGCGCGGTGTCGTTGGCCTCCACCGTCGTCATGCGGCCGGAGATCTGCACCCGACCGCCCCCGATCTCGCTGCGGATCACCGGAGCGGTGACGACTTCGCCCTTGCCCTTCTCGAACAGCAGGATCGCCATGCGCTTGCCGACGCTATCGCGCGTCACGTCGCGGAAGATGCGCGCGCCCTTGGCGTCGAGCGTCAGGTGCACCGCGGGCTCCTGGGTCTGACTATCGAAGCCGGGCTGGGCGTCGGTGAGGTTCTCGCCGGTCAGGATGACCTGACGCTTGACGATGATCGGTGCGCCGCCGCGCTCGAGGTACCGTTCGGTGCCGAACGGCACCGGCGCGTCGCCGCGCAGCGCCGCCGTGGCTTCGGTGCTTTCCTCGACCATGCGGATCTCGAGCGTCGCAGTGCGGCCGATGATGTCCTTGGCCTTCGCCGTGTCCTGCACGCCCGGCAACTGCACCACCACGCGGTCGAGGCCCTGCTTCTGGATCACCGGCTCCGAGATCGCGAGCTCATTGATGCGGTTGTGCAGCGTCGTGATGTTCTGCTGGATCGCCTGCTCCTGTACCCGTCGGGCGGCCTCGGGCTTGAGCGAACCGGTCAGCTTGAAATCGCTGCCGTCGCCGCTCTCGGTCCACTGCAGGTCCGGCAACTGGTCGGCCAGCACGGCCTGTGCCTGTGCGAGCACCGCGCGATCGCGAAAGCGGATGGCGACATCGTTGCCCTCGCGGGTGATGCCAGCGTGGCGGATGTTCTTGTCGCGCATCAGGCTGCGCATGTCACCGGCAAACGACTCGGCCTTCTTGGTCAGCGCCGACTTCATGTCAACCTGCATCAGGAAGTGCACGCCGCCGCGCAGATCGAGCCCCAGATACATCGGCAGCGCGTGCAGCGAGGTCAGCCAGGCCGGCGAGCGCGACAGCAGGTTGAGCGCGACGATGTAGCCCGGGTCGGTGGCGTCGGGGTTGAGCGCGCGCGAGATCGCGTCCTTGGCCTTGATCTGCGTGTCGGTGTCGGCGAAGCGGGCCTTGACCGTGTTGCCCTCGAAGTGCACGAAGTCGGCCTTCAGACCGGCCTGCTGGAGTACCGACTCGATGCGCGGCACGACGGCGGCGTCGAGCTTCAGCGTGACCTTGCCGCTGGACACCTGCACGGCCGGTGCTTCGCCGAAGAAATTGGGCAGCGTGTACAGCAGACCCACCACAAGCGCCACGGCCAGCAGCAGGTACTTCCAGAGCGGGTAACGGTTCATGGTGGCGGTCGCCGGCTCAGGCCTGGCGCGTCGTCACTTGATGGTGCCCTTGGGTAGCACCTGGACAACCGCGGTGCGTTGCACCTGCACCTCGACGCCATTGGCCACCTCGACATGCAGGTAGCTGTCGCCGAGCTTGGCCACCTTGCCGATCATGCCGCCGGCGGTGACGATCTCGTCGCCCTTGGCCAGCGCCTCGATCAGCGCCTTGTGTTCCTTCTGGCGCTTCATCTGCGGCCTGATCATGATGAAGTACAGCACCACGAACATCAGCACCAGCGGCAGCAGGCTCATCAGGCTCGACTCGGCGCCGCCGCTGGCGGCGGGCGCGGTCTGCGCAAAGGCTTGGGAAATGAACACGTCGGAATTCCTCTCGGAAAGCGCGCGCCAGCAGCGGCGGCGAAACGGCGGATTCTACGGGGAACGCCGCGGGCCGGCGGCTGGCGGCGGCGGCCTCAGAAGAGGGCCATGCTGAGCTTGCGCCGGTACAGCTCTATCACCGGATCGGCGGGGGCCGGCGCCGCCCTGCCTGCCACTTCGAGCGCACCCTTGACCGGCTCCGCCGCGGCCGCCGCCTTGGGCACCGGCTTGGTCATCAGCTCGAGGATCGCCACATAGGTCTTGCGGGCCAGCTGCTCGCTCCACTCCTTGTCGCGCATCACGATCTCGAGCAGCTCGTCCATGGCCTCGGTGAAGCGCGACGCCGCGAAGTGTCGCTGCGCCACCTCGAAGCGCGCGGCGAAGTCGCGCCGATTGGCGGCGATCGCGGCGGCCAACACCTGTGCGTCGCGTGCCTTGGGCGCCTGTTCGCAGGCGGCCAGCCAGTGGCCGAGGGCAGCGATGCGCGCATCCAGCGCGGTCTTGCCGGCGAGCGGTTCGTAGGCCATCCGGGCCTGCGGCACGCGCCCGAGCTCGAGCAGCAGCTTGACGTAGTCGCAGCGCGCGGCATCGTTGCCGGGGGCCATCGCCACCGCCTGCTGCAGTTTGGCCAGCGCGGCGTCGGTGTCGCCGGCGGCCTCGAGTTCCTCGGCCTCCTCGATCTCGGCTTCGGCCTCGGCCTCTGCGGCCGTCGGCACGTGGCGGTCGAGGAACGCGCGGATCTGCGCCTCGGGCTGGGCGCCGACGAAACCGTCCACTGGCGCGCCTTTGTCAAACAGCACGCAGAACGGGATGCTGCGCACGCCGAACGCCTGGCTTAGCTGGCCGGCGATCTCGGGCTGCTCGTCGCTGTTGAGCTTGGCCAGCGTGAATCGGCCGGCATAGGCGGTCTCCAGCTTCTCCAGCAACGGGCCCAGCGCCTTGCAGGGGCCGCACCACGGCGCCCAGATGTCCAGCAGCACGGGCGCCTTCATCGAGGCATGGATCAGGTCGGGTTCGAAGTTCTGCAGCGTGATGTCGATCATGGCGTCGTTGCGAAGGCCGCTGACACGAGTAGGTGAGGGTGCCCCGCCTACAATGCAAGCCGGTCCACAGGCTGTAAGCGAAAGAGAGCGACTTCCGTGTCCACCGAAGCGCCCGTCGTCGGTGTGCTGATGGGTTCGTCCAGCGATTGGGAGACCCTGCAGCACGCGGCCCGGATTCTCGCCGAGTTCGGGGTCGCGCATGAATGCCGGGTCGTTTCGGCGCACCGCATGCCCGACGACCTGTTCGCCTATGCCGAGGGTGCCCTGGCGCGCGGCCTGCGCGCGATCATCGCCGGCGCCGGCGGCGCCGCCCACCTGCCGGGCATGCTGGCGGCCAAGACGGTGGTGCCGGTGCTGGGCGTGCCGGTGGCCAGTCGCCACCTGAACGGCGTCGACTCGTTGCATTCGATCGTGCAGATGCCCACCGGCATTCCGGTGGCCACCTTCGCGATCGGCCACGCCGGCGCGGCCAACGCCGCGCTGTTCGCGGTGGCGATGCTGGCGCATGACGACGCGGCCCTGCGCGAGCGGCTGCAGGCCTTCCGTGCGCGACAGACCGAGGCGGCGCGCGCGATGAGCCAGGAACTGCGGTGACCGGGCCGGCTTCGGTCGAGCCGGGCGGCACGCTCGGCGTGCTCGGCGGTGGGCAGCTCGGCCGCATGTTCGTCCATGCGGCGCAGCGCCTGGGCTACCGCTGCAGCGTGCTTGATCCCGCTGCCGAGTCGCCGGCCGGATCGGTGGCCGAGTCGCACATCCGCGCCGACTATCTCGACGACGCGGGCCTGATGCGTCTGGCCGACGAAGCGCAGGCCATCACCACTGAATTCGAGAACGTGCCGGCGCAGGCGCTGCGGCAACTGGCCGCACGTCGGCCCGTGGCGCCTGGCGCGGACGCGGTGGCGATCTGCCAGGATCGTGCGCTCGAAAAGGCGCACTTCGCCGCCTGCGGCGTGGCCTGCGCGCCGTATCAGGTGATCGACTCTGAGGCCACGCTTGCCAGCGCGCCCGACACGCTGCTGCCCGGCATTCTGAAAACCAGCCGGCTCGGCTATGACGGCAAGGGCCAGCGCAGTGTGACCGACCGCGCCGGGCTGATGCAGGCCTGGCGCGAGCTGCGCGGCGTGCCCTGCGTGCTCGAGCAGCGCCTGTCGCTGGCGCGCGAGATCAGCGTGGTGCTGGCGCGCGCCGCCGACGGCCGCCATGTCCACTTCGCTCCGCTGCAGAACAGCCATCGCGACGGCATCCTGGCGCTCACCCAGTGGCCTGCACCCGACGTGGCGGCCCGCGTGCAGACGCAGGCGGTCGAGTCCGCGCTGGCGATCGCCGCGTCGATGCGCTATGTCGGCGTGCTGTGCGTCGAATTCTTCGTGCTGACCGATGGCCGCCTGTGCGCGAACGAGATGGCGCCGCGGCCGCACAACTCCGGTCACTGCACCATCGATGCCAGCGACTGCAGCCAATTCGAGCTGCAGGTGCGCGCGCTGGCGGGCCTGCCGCTGGTGACGCCGCGGGCCCATTCGGCAGCGGCGATGCTCAATCTGCTTGGCGATCTGTGGCTCGCCGCGGACGGCTTGGTGCGCGAGCCCCCGTGGCGCGAGGTCCTCGCACTGCCCGGCGTGCACCTGCACCTGTACGACAAGCGCGCGGCTCGTGCCGGCCGCAAGATGGGCCACCTGACCGTGACCGCACCTACCTCGGAGCAGGCCATGCACATCACGCACGAGGCGGCGCGGCGTCTGGCGCTGGCCTGGCCGCTGGCTGCGGCAACATGAGCGCGGCCGGCCGCTCGCGCGGGCGCATGGCGCTTCGCGCTGAACGAAGGGTTGACTGGTGAGCCTGCTTGACGGCCGACTCGCCGACGCAGTCGACCGCGCCGCGCGTCAGTTGGCCGGCGGCGGGCTGGTGGCGATGCCGACTGAAACGGTCTACGGCCTGGCCGCGCGCGCCGACGATGATCACGCAGTCGCCGCGATCTTCACCGCCAAGGGTCGGCCTGCGGACCACCCGTTGATCGTGCACGTGCTCGATCGCGGTGGGGCGGAGCGCTTCGCCAACGGCCTTGGTGGCGATGCGGCGCGGCTGATCGAGGCGTTCTGGCCCGGGCCGGTTACCGTCATCGTGCGCCGTGCGGCCGGGCGTGCGGATGCGGCGGCGGCGCAGCTCGGCACCATCGCGCTGCGCTGCCCGGCGCATCCGGTGGCGCGTGCGCTGCTCGCGCGTTGTCGCGAATTGGGCGTCGAAGGCCTGGCGGCGCCGAGCGCCAACCGTTTCGGCGGCGTCAGCCCGACCACGGCCGAGCATGTGCGCACCGAGTTCGGCGAGTCGGTGCTCGTGCTCGACGGCGGTGCTTGCGAACTGGGCATCGAGTCGAGCATCGTCGATTGCTCCCGCGCGACGCCGGTGTTGCTGCGCCCCGGCGTGCTGGCGCGCGACCGTCTCGAGGCGGTGCTGGGCCGCCCTCTGGGCGATCCCGGCGAGGACGCCACCGCTGCGCCGGGCACGCTGGACAGCCACTATGCGCCGGCCGCCACGCTGCGGCTGATGTCGGCCGAGCAGCTGCGCCAGGCGATGGCCGTGTTGCCGCCAACGATGAGCGGGCTGGCGGTATATTCGCGCACCGCGCCGCGGCGTCCGTGGGCCCGTACGATGCCCGACGACGCCCGGGCGGTGGCCCACGAGCTGTACGCGGTGCTGCGGGAGTTCGACGCCCGCGGCGTCAAGTTGATCTGGGTCGAGCAGCCGCCGGACACGCCGGAATGGGAAGGCGTCAACGACAGGCTGCAGCGCGCGGCCGCGCCCTGAGGCGCGCGCGGCGTCACGACTTCAACCGGAACCGATTGCGATGGTGACTTGGAAATCCTGCCGCCGCGCGGCTGTCCTGGCCGCGACGTTGCTGGCTGCCTGGCTGCAGACATCCTGCGGCGGTGGCACCTCGCAGATCGAGCCCTTCCAGGCGCGGCAGGTGATCGTGCTCGGCGACGACTACTCCGTGCTGCAGGCCGACGCCAAGCACTTCAGTATCAACTACCTCGACGCCAACGGCGTGTTCGACTGCGGCCAGTACGCCATTTGGACGCAGATCGTGGTCGCCAACTTCGGCCTCTCGCAGGATCGCTGCCCCAATGCCTCGCTGGGGTCGGGTGGCATCACGCGCGGGGCGCCCGGTGCCAAGGCGGCCGACCTCGATGCGCAGATCGATGCGCAGATCGCCGCGGGCGCGCTGACCTCGAAGGATCTATTCCTGCTGATGATCGGCGTCAACGACATCATCGAGATCTACGAGCAGAGCCTCGGCGCCGACGAGGCCGCCGCGCGTGGTCGCCATGTGGCCGAACAGATCAACCGCCTGATCAACGGCGGCGCGCGTGTCATCGTGTCGACGCTGCCGGACCTTGGCCTGACACCCTACGCCCGCGCCAAGGATGCGGCGAGCCCGGGGCAGGCCGCGGTGCTGACCGAACTGACGGCCGCATACAACGCACGCGTGCGGGTCGACATCGTGCAGGATGGCCGCTCGATCGGTCTGATCCTGGCCGATGACCTGTCCTTGGCGATGACGCGCAACCCATCGCTCTACCTGCTGTCGAACGTGACCGATGCCGCCTGCACGACCGCCGTGCCCGACTGCACGACATCGACGCTGGTCGCCGGTGCCACGGGCACCACGCATCTGTGGGCCGACGACCGCCGCTTCGGACCCATTGCGCAGTCGCAGCTGGCCAACCTGGCCATCAATCGCGCCCGCAACAACCCGTTTTGAACCGCAGTGGCTAGGCGTCGCGCCGCTGGCGCGACCACCACGCCAGCACGAGGATGGTGCCGGCCAGCGCCAGCGTCATGGCATTGGCCAGGATGATCGGCCATTGCGCGAGCATCAGGCCATAGACCAGCCACAGCGTGATGCCGGCGCAGAACAGCGCGTACATGCGCAACGACAGGCCGTTGAAGTCGCGCGTGCGCAGGCTGTGCCAGACCTGCGGCACGAATGACACCGTGGTCAGTGCGGCCGCAACATAGCCGACCAGGTCGGTCGCGTTCATGCCTCGACTCGGCTAAGGCGGATGAGGGGCTCGGGCATGCCGACGATGATCGCACGGCTACACTGGCGCCCCTCATGCAAGCGCGCCTGCTGGCTCTCGATACGTCCACCGAGGGCCTGGCCCTCGCGATCGGCGGGCCGGGCGGGCCCTGGTTGCTCAACGAGTCGGGCGGTGCCCGCGCGTCGTCGCGGGTGCTTCCGGCCGTGCGGGAGTTGCTCGATGCGGCGCGGATCGACGCGCGCCAGCTTGACGCTATCGCGTTCGGCGCAGGCCCCGGCGCGTTCACCGGGCTGCGCACCGCCTGCGCCGTGGCGCAAGGCTTGGCCCACGGGCTCGGCCGGCCGGTGATCGCGGTCGACAGCCTGCTGCTGGTGGCCGAGGATGCGCTGCACCAGCAGTCGGCCGGCGCGCCGGCCAGCCTGTGGGTGGCGATGGACGCGCGCATGGACGAGGTTTACGCAGCCTGTTATCGCCGCGTCGGCGAGCGATGGCACACGCTGGCGGCGCCGGCGTTGTGGACCCTCGATGCGCTGGCGCAGGCCTGGCAGGACCAGCCGCCCGAGGCGGTGGCCGGCTCGGCCATCGAGGCTTTCGGCGCTCGGCTGGCGAGCGGGGCCGCGGCGCGCTTTCCGGTCGAGCTCGACCGTGCCGCGGCGCTGCTTGCGCTGGCCGAGGACGGTTGGCGCCAGGGCGCGCTGCGTGACGCCGCCGACGCGCTGCCGGTCTATCTGCGCGACAAGGTGGCACTGACCCGCGCCGAGCGCGAAGCCGCGCGCGCGGGTGCGCGCCGATCCGCCGGCGCGGCGGCCAGTGCAGCTGCACGAGCTCGACCAGCTGATGGCGATCGAGACGCAGGCCTACCCCTATCCGTGGAGCCGCGGCAATTTCATCGACTCGATCGTCGCCGGCTACCGCCTGTGCAAGCGGGTCGACGGTCAGGACCGCTGGCTCGGCTACTACGTCGCGATGGCCGGTGTCGACGAGACCCATCTGCTCAACCTCACCGTGGCGCCGCCGTTCGAGCACCGCGGTCACGCGCGGGCGATGCTCGATGAGCTGGTGGCCTGGAGCCGCAGCCGTGCAGCTGCCCGGCTGTGGTTGGAGGTGCGTGCGAGCAATCAGCGCGCGCAGGATCTGTATCGGCGCTACGGCTTTCGTGAGGTCGGCCTGCGGCGTGGCTACTACCCGGCTGGCCCGCTCGGGCGCGAGAATGCCATCGTGATGAGTTTCGACCTGCAGGCACTGGGTCATGCGGTGGACTGAACGCCAGCGCACGATGCTCGGTGCGATGGGCATCACCGTATGGGGTCCGCCGGCAATCGCGGTGGATGCCGAAAGCGTCCCGCCGGGTCGCTCCGCGATCAGTGCCCCGCCGGCACCGGCCGCCGCGTCACCCGGTGCGGCCGCCCGACCCGCGCCGTCGCCTGCAATGGTGGCCGCGCCGGCCGCGTCGGTCGGCGATCGTGACCAGCGCGCGCGCGAAATCGCCGCTCTCGACTGGGTTGCCCTGCGCGATCGAGTGGCCGCTTGCCGGGCCTGCCGACTGTGTGAAGGGCGCACCCAGACCGTGTTCGGTGTCGGCCATCCGCAGGCGCACTGGATGATCGTCGGCGAGGCTCCCGGCGAACAGGAGGACCGGCAGGGCGAGCCCTTCGTCGGCGCCGCCGGCCAGCTGCTCGACCGCATGCTGGGCGCGCTCGGACTGACGCGCGGCGACGCGGCCCCCGAGCAGCAGGTGTACATCGCCAACACGCTGAAGTGCCGGCCGCCACGCAACCGCAATCCCGAGCCCGACGAACTGGCCTTGTGCAGTACGTTCCTGCACCGTCAGATCGCGCTGGTGCAGCCGCGCATCATCCTGGCCATGGGGCGCTTCGCCGTGCAGTCGCTGCTCGGCAGCAGCGACCCGATCGGCCGCCTGCGCGGCCAGGTGCACCGTTATCGCGACACGCCGGTCATCGTGACCTATCACCCGGCGTACCTGCTGCGCACACCGACCGACAAGGCGCGCTCCTGGGCCGACCTGTGCCTGGCTGCGGCGCAGCTGGCGCACTGATCGGCAAGGCGCCCGGCGCGGTCAAGTCTTCTTCTTTTCCGGCCGGGTCCAGCCGCTGATCGACACCTGTCGGGCGCGCGCCACCGTCAGCTGGCCGGCCGGCGCTGGCTTGCCGACCGTGCTGCCGGCGCCGATGGTGGCGCCGTCGCCGACCGTCACCGGTGCCACCAGCACGCAGTTGGAACCCACGTGCACGTCGGCGCCGATCACCGTGCGGTGCTTGTTGGCGCCGTCGTAGTTGGCGGTGATCGAGCCGGCGCCGTAGTTGACGCGTTCGCCGACCGTGGCGTCACCCAGGTACGCCAGGTGGTTGGCCTTGGCGCCGCGCGCCAGCGTCGAGTTCTTCACCTCGACGAAGTTGCCGATGTGCACCTCGGGGCCGAGGTCGGCGCCCGGCCGCAGGCGGGCGAACGGGCCCACCTGCGCGCCGGCGCCGATGACGGCGTCGGTGAAGTGCGTGAAGGGCAGGATCTCGGCGCCGGCGGCGATGGTGGTGTTGCGGATCACGCAGTTGGCACCGATGCGCACGCCGTCGCCGAGAACGACCCGGCCCTCGAAGATGCAGTTGACGTCGATCTCGACGTCGCGCCCGCAGCGCAGGTCTCCGCGCAAATCGAAGCGCGCCGGATCGCTCATCCTCACGCCGTCGCGCATCAGCGCCTCGGCCTGCCGGCGCTGCACGCGGCGTTCCAAGTCGGCCAGCTGCACCGCGTCATTGATGCCGAGCACCTCGGTCTCGTCGGCCACCACATGCGCCACCACCGGCACGCGGTCGGCCGCCGCCATCGCCACGATGTCCGTCAGGTAGTACTCGCGCTGCGCGTTGTCGTTGCGCAGCGCGGCGACCCAGCGCTTCAGCTGCGCCGTCGGCGCGGCCATCACGCCGGTGTAGACCTCCTGCAGCTGGCGCTGCGCCGGCGTCGCGTCCTTGTGCTCGACGACGCCGAGCACCGCGTCGCCTTCACGCAGCACGCGCCCGTAGCCGGTGGGATCGTCGAGCCGCAATGTCAGCAGCGCGAGCTGGCGGCCAGCGCAGGCGTCGACCAACGCTCGCACGGTATCGGCGCGGATCAGCGGCACGTCGCCATTGAGCACCAGCGTCGTGCCGTCGGCGTCCAGATGCGGCACGGCCTGCTGCACCGCGTGCCCGGTGCCCAGCTGCGGCTCCTGCCGCACGCAACGCGCCGCCTGGCCCTGCAGCATTCGTTCGACCTCGTCGGCGCGATAACCGGTGATCACCAGCGTGCGGTCGGCCGACAGTGCGGTACAGGTATCCAGGACATGCTGCAATAGCGCACGGCCGGCCAGCCGGTGCAACACCTTGGGTCGGTCGGACTTCATCCGCGTTCCCTTGCCCGCTGCCATGATGACGATGTCGAGTGCCATGTTCGCCGTTCCGCGCTGCAGAGCGTGGATTATCGCGGTCTGCATGGCGCTGCTGTCGGGCTGCAGTGCCGTGCGCCTGGCCTACAACCAGGCGCCCGAGCTGGCCTACTGGTGGCTCGACGGCTACTTCGACTTCGACGAGCGCCAGGCGCCGATGGCACGCGCGGGGCTGGACGACTGGTTCGCCTGGCACCGTGCAAGCCAGCTCGGCGACTATGCCGCGCTGCTGGCGCGAGCGCAGCAGGAGGTGCTGGTCGACGCGACGGCCGAGCAGACCTGCCGGTGGTGGGCCGAGCTGCAACAGCGCGCGGCAGCGGCCTTCGAGCAGGGCGTGCCGGCGCTGGCCGGCATCGTCGGCACGCTGCGTCCGGAGCAGGTGCAGCACATCGAGAAGCGTTATCGCAAGGCAGACGAAGACTTCCGCGCCGACTTCATGCAGCGCGAGCCCGCAGAGCGGGTCGCGGCCTCCGTCAAGCGGACGGCATCGCGGGCCGAGACCTTGTACGGGCGGCTCGACGATGCGCAGCGCGCGTTCGTCGCGCGCACGCTGGCCGGCTCGCCGTTCGACCCCACGCTGTGGCTGGCCGAGCGACAGGCGCGCCAGCGCGAGATCGTGCAGACGCTGCGTGCACTGGTGGCCGAGCGGGCCGACGCGGGCCGCGTGCAGGCGGCGCTGCGTGTGTTCGCCGCGCACGCGACGCGCTCACCGCGCACCGACTATCGCGCCTACAACCAGCGGCTGACCGACTTCAACTGCACATTCGCCGCTCAGTTGCACAACACCACCTCGCCGGAACAGCGCCGCACGGCAGCCGACAAGCTGAAGGGCTGGGAGGACGACCTGCGCAGCCTGGCCGCTCAGCGGCGCTGATCCGCGCCCGGCGGCGCGATCACTGCGGCCGCAACGGCACCGTCACGCTGCGCGGGTTGACACCCGAGCGCGGGAAGTCGAACAGCGCCGCGCGGTACATCGCGCCGAGCACCTCCGCGCCACCGGCCGTGTTGCCGTCGCTGCTGGCGCGCGCCTCGTAAAGTGGTGCGCCGGTGCCGCGGTCGCGCATCAGCAAGGCCACTTCGCGGTCATAACGTACCGAGGCACCGTAGTAGCCGCCGTGCAGGCCCCAATAGGGGCCGGCCCACGGCCCGCGGCGCCAGGGCCCGAAGCCGCCGCGCCACCACAGCGGGTCGTCCCAGGGTGAGCGGTCGAAGCGGGTGATGCGCGCACCCACCTGCACCAGCACGTCGGGCGGGGCGCCCGGTGTGGCCGCCACGAAGCCGGCCGCCTGCAGCGCGGCATGCGCCGCGTCCTCGAGTCGCTGCTGCGCCTCCGCCGACGCCTGCTGCGACGGCAGCCGGTCGAATGCGTAGGTGCCGGGCGCGCGACCCGCCGGCCATTCGCCGTAGGTGGCGATGTCGGCTTGCAGGCTGGACATCGCGGCGCAACCGGCCAGCACGGCGGCAAATCCGAAGACGGCAAAGAGGCCGATGCGAGGGGGCAACATGTCACTCGTCCTTCAAGTCGTCGAATCCGGCGCGCCGCGGGCGGCCTGGCCGCGCTCGACGCGAATGGTCTGCTCGATGGGCGCCGCGCAATCGTCGTCGTCGAACGCCTTGTCGCCATCGGGATCGGCTTCGCCCCGAGGTTCGAGCGTCGTGAAGGGGTAGAGGTTCCGGTCCATCAGGTGCGAGGGCGTGATGCGGCCCATGGCGGCGAACATGTTGTCGATGCGGCCGGGCTGGACGCGCTCCCACTCGCGCAGCATCTTGCGGATCTGCACGCGCTGCAGGTTCTCCTGGCTGCCGCACAGGCTGCACGGAATGATCGGAAAGCGCCGATGCTCGGCCCAGCGTTCAAGGTCGGTCTCCGCCACGTAGGCGAGCGGCCGGATCACGACATGGCGCCCGTCGTCGCTGACCAGCTTGGCCGGCATGCCCTTCATGCGGGCGCCGAAGAACATGTTCATCAGCAGCGTCGTCACCATGTCGTCGCGATGGTGACCGAGCGCGATGCGCGTGGCACCGAGTTCGCTCGCCACGCGGTACAGGATGCCGCGGCGCAGCCGCGAGCACAGCGAGCACATCGTCTGCCCCTCGGGCACCAGCCGCTTGACGATCGAGTAGGTATCCTGCTGCTCGATGTGGAACGGCACGCCGCGCGAGGCCAGGTACTGCGGCAGCACGTGCTCGGGAAAGCCGGGCTGCTTCTGGTCCAGGTTGACGGCGACCAGTTCGAACGGCACCGGGGCGCGCTGGCGCAGCGACAGCAGGATGTCGAGCAGCGCGAAGCTGTCCTTGCCACCGGAGACGCAGACCATCACCTTGTCGCCGGCGCCGATCATGTTGAAGTCGCGTATGGCTTGGCCAACCTGCCGATGCAGACGTTTCGACAGCTTGTTGGCCTCGAAGGCGGTGCGCCGTTCCGTGCTCGGCGCGGCGGCGTCCGCCCGCTCGATATCGATCATCGTCGTCGTCATCTCGTTCACCAGATTCCGGCCTCGCAGCGGATGGCCACTTCACAGTCGTCGAAGATCGCCAGCTTGGCCAGCCGGATGCGCACACCCAGCACGCCGGGCAACTGCATCAGCCGGCGGCACAACTTGGCCAGCAGCGATTCGAGCAGATCGGTGTGCTCGGCGTTGCATTCGTCGATGATGAGCCTGCGCACCTTCCGGTAGTCGAGCACGTGGCGCAGCTGGGCGTCGCCGGCCAGCGCGAGCTGGCGGCCGAGGTTGAGCTCGGCGTCGACCTGGATCGGCTGCGGCGCGTCGCGCTCCTGAGGCAGCACGCCCAGCCGCGCGGCAAAGCGCAGTCCGCTCAGTTGCAGCACCTGGCTGTTCAGCGTGGCCACCCGGTCGATCGCGGACACGGGATCGGCGGCGCCGGCGTGGCCGAGGAAGCGCATCACCTGGTGGCAGGCCCGCACGCCGTCGGCCAGTGCGGTCTGCACGCACGGGTGGCCGCGGCCGCTGGCATCGCCGGCGACGAAGACGCCCAGCCGCTCGATAGCCTGGCCGGGGGTCGGATGCTCGGCGGGCGCGCGGCTGCCCAGCGCCTCGCGCAGCCACGACCACGGCGCGGGCTCGGGCTCGGTGCCGAACAGCACCGCGGCGTGGTCGAAATGCTCGACGCCGTGGGCCGCCGATTCAGCGTCGATGCCGCCGCCCGGCGCCGCACGCAGCGCGGTCGGCAGCGGCGTGCCACGACGCTGCGTGATCGGGCGATTCCGGTCGAGCGCGTCCACCAGCGCAGCCCGACCGCGCCAGCCCCCGCGCGTCCAAACTGTCACCGTGTGGCCGCGCGCCGCCAGGTAGGCCGCGTTCTCCAGCGCGTTGTCTCCGCCGCCCAGCAGCAGCACGCGGCCGGGCGGCAGGCCGCTGCGGCGCGCCGTCAGCGACACGGCGTCCAGTACGTCGGCGCGGGATCGGTCGGTACCGAAGTACTCGACCGGTCGCACCGGGCGCACGCCGGTGGCCAGCACGAGGGCGCGGCCGTCCAGGGCACGCACGTCCTCGCCTTCGACGCGCCAGCCATCGTCGAGCCGCGCCAGCTTCTTCACTGCCGCACCGAGCTGCCACGACACGCCGGCGCGCCGTCGTGCGTGTTCCGCCAATGCCACGCCGACCGCGGCCAGCGGCATGTCGGGAAAGCCGAGCACCCAGTCCTGCGGAAACTGAAGCGCAGCCAGCGAGCCGCACGGCGCAGTGGCCCGGTCCACGACGGCGACCGACAACCCCATCTGCGCGGCCCAAGAGGCGGCGCTGCAGCCGGCCGGGCCGGCTCCGATGATCACGCAGTCGTGCATCACGTGTCGTCCTGGGTGCGCCGTGGTCGCATCAGTCGTCGGCCGCGCGCGCCGGCGGCAGCAGACCGGCCTTCAGCAGCTCGTGGAACAGCACGCCGACCAGGATGACGGCATCCTCGGCGTAGTAGCGCTTGAGGAACGGCGAGCCGAGAAAGTGGTCGCGCAGCTTCTGGCGGAACGACAGATGCGCCTGCACATGACCATCGCCGCCGGGCTCGAACAGCACGCGCACCTTGTAGTCCTCTTCGACCGAACCCTGGATCGTCATCGACAGGCGGCGCAGCAGCGGATGCTCGAACACCGGGGCGATCGTCTGCCGGTCGTACAACGCGTTGGGCGGCAGCGCGTCGGGCCAGGCCAGCCGCAGCGTGGTGCCGACCTCGACGTTGATGACGTTCATCTTCACCCACACCGTGGTCGGTGGTGGCCGCGGCAGCTCGGGTCGCTGCTGGCAGCGTGCGCAGTCCGCGGTGAGCCGGAAGTCGGCGTACGAGCGGCCGAAGGTGCGGCGCGCCAACGTCACCTCCGAGAACGGATACGGATGCGCCTCGTGATGGGTGCAGGCGAGCTCGAAGCGCTGCAGCACGGTCTGCTCGAGGAAGGCGGTGACCAGCTGGTCGACCTGGCGGGTCGACGTGCGGCGGATGCCGATCGCCGCGACCACGACCACCAGCATCGGCAGCAGCACCAGCAGCACGGACTTGGCCACCTCCTGCAGGCTCGGCGTCGTCGACGTCGTGGCCATCCAGGCAGCGGCCGTTGCGCCGACCACCAGCAGCACGGCCAGCCCGGCCACGATCGGGCGCGGCAGCGTGAGGATCACCTCGTGCAGGCCGGCGGTCGAGCTAGGGGCAGCGGAGTCGGACATGTCGTGCCCGGCGGCCTGAAGGCCGCCGGGTTCCTAGAATCGCACGATGCGCTCAGACGGGAACGGCAGTGTATCGGCGACGCTGCGCGAGCGGATCGTCGGCGCGGTGGCCCAAGCCGGCGGCTGGCTGCCGTTCGATCGCTACATGAGCCTGGCGTTGTATGCGCCGGGGCTCGGCTACTACGCACGCGATGCCCGCCAATTCGGCGCCTGGCCCGAATCGGGCAGCGATTTCGTCACGGCACCGGAGATCTCACCGCTGTTCGGTCGTGCGCTGGCGGTTCAGCTGCGGCAGGCCTTGCATGCGTGCGGCCATGCCACGTTGATGGAGTTCGGCGCGGGCTCGGGTGCGCTCGCCGCCACGCTGCTCGACACCCTGGAGGCCGACGTGGTGACTGAATACCGCATCGTCGACCTGTCGGGAACCTTGCGCGCACGGCAGGCCAAGCACCTGGCGCGGTTCGGCTCCCGCGTGCGCTGGCTCGACCGCTGGCCCGAGCCGTTCGACGGCGTGGTCATCGGCAACGAGGTGCTCGACGCGATGCCGGTACAACTGCTGCACTTCGACGGCGCGCAGTGGTTCGAGCGGGGCGTCACGGTTGCCGGCGACGCGCTCGCCTGGCGCGACCGATCCACGGCCCTGCGACCACCGCACGACGCCGCGTTCGTACCGGGCACGGTGACCGAGATCCACCCACAGGCCGAGGCCTTCGTCGCCACGCTGGCGCAGCACCTGCGTTGCGGCGCCGCGTTCCTGATCGACTACGGCTTTCCGGCCGCCGAGTACTATCACCCGCAACGCAGCGGCGGCACTCTGATGTGCCATCGCGCGCACCGGGCCGACGCCGACCCGCTGCAGGACCCGGGGGACAAAGACATCACCGCACACGTCAACTTCACCGGCATCGCATTGGCCGCACAAGAGGCCGGCGCTGAGGTGCTGGGCTACACCTCGCAGGCGCGCTTTCTCGTCAACTGCGGCCTGGCCGAGATGATGCAGTCCGCCGCACCGCGCGAGCGCGCGGCGGCCCACAAACTGGTCGACGAACACGAGATGGGCGAGCTGTTCAAGGTGATCGGCCTGGCCCGGGGCTGTACGTTCGACGCACTCGGCTTTGCCGTCGGCGATCGCACGCACCGGCTGTAGCATCGATGCGCTGGCTGATCGTCTTTGTCCTGGCCTTTCTGATCTTCAACGGTCTGCGCGCCTGGCTCGAGCGTCTGGGCCTCGGCAAGCTGCCCGGCGATTTCTCGTTGCGCATCGGCGGCCGCGAGGTCTATCTGCCGTTGGCCAGCTGTGTGGTGCTGAGCCTGATCGCGATGGGCGTCGGCCTGCTGCTCTGACCGATTGCCGTTCAGTCGGCGATCGACCACTGGTGAGTGCAGTCGCGGCAACACACCGCGACGCCGGCGCCTTCGGCGCGACCCTCCACGAGCTTGAAGCGCGCGTAGGCCCCGCACTGCGGGCAATCGGCCTGGTTGGCCACGCTCTCGGCATGCATGAGCAGGTAGAGATATCGGCGCAACGCCCACACGCCGATCGCCCCGGAACCGACGATGGCCGCCGCGTTGGTCATCTGGTCCTGCAGGCCGCGAAACTGGCTGGCGGCCTCGAATGCGCCGAGCAGCCCGACCGTACACAGGAAGGTCAGCGTGAGATGGGCGTGGCTCTTCAGCAGCTCGCGTTCATACCATTTGCGAAAGCCCAGTCGCCGGATGCCGTCAGCCAACCTCACATCGGACTTGTACCGGAGGCGTGGGGCCACGGCTGCGGCCGCGTATCAAGTCCCAGCGAACGCCTGGGCGATTGCCTGCTCGCGCGCCGCGCGCAGCGCCAGCCCTATTGCCGGGCCGCCTGCCGGCGGCAGCCGACCTTGCTCCCGCAACGTCGCCACCTGGACCCGCTGTGCGATGTCGAGGGCGGTCGCCAGTCGGGTGACCGTGTTGGCCGCCGTCGCGGCGGCCGCATCGAATCGGGTCGACCGGAAGGCGCTCAGCAGCTCGCCGAACCGCTCTGGACGGCGAAAGGCGTCGCAGCGCTCCAGTAGCGCCAGGACGGCAGACCCGTCCAGCGTCGACGCCTCGCGCAGCAGCGCCTGTTCGCGCCACAGTGCGGTGGCCAGCTCTCGGCAATCGTTGCCGACGCGCCAGCGGTCGGACAAGCTGGTCAACGCACGCGCGCCGTCGTCGGGCGCTGTCGAGCCACCGCCCAGTTGATGGCACAGGCATGCGTAACGGATCGCGAGCGACAGCTTCTGCTCGGCGCACGCGGCCAACGCCAGCGCCGTGTCGCCGCCGCCGCCACCGGCGGACCACAGCGGCGCCAGTTCAGGCGCCAGGCGGGCCAGCGCACCGCAGTCGTGCAGGATCTGGAACAGCCGGGCCGGCGAGCGCTCCATCAGGCCGCGCGACACCTCCTGCCACACGCGTTCGGCGACCAGCGCGTCGACCTCGCCGGCGTCGACCAGCCGGTGCATCAGCAGCTGCGTTTCCGGCGCGATGGAAAAGTCGGGCCAGCGCGCGCCGAAACGGGCGATGCGCAGCAGCCGCACCGGGTCTTCGGCGAACGCGGGCGATATGTGGCGAAAGACGCGGGCCTGCAGGTCGGCACGGCCGCCGAACGGGTCGATCAGCGCGCCGGTATCAGGGTCGAGCGCCATCGCGTTGATCGTCAGGTCGCGGCGCGCCAGGTCCTGCTCGAGAGTCACGTCGGGCGCGGCATGGAACTGAAAGCCGTGATAGCCCGCGGCCGATTTGCGCTCGGTGCGGGCGAGCGCCACTTCCTCGCTGGTCAGCGGATGCAGGAAGACCGGGAAGTCGCGCCCGACCGGCCGATAGCCCAGGGCCAGCAGTTCCTCGGGGCGCGCGCCGACGACGACCCAGTCGCGATCGTTCACCGGCACGCCGAGCAGGCCGTCGCGCACCGCGCCACCGACGACATAGGCCTTCATCGCAGGCGCCGCAACACAGGCGGACCGCCGTCGCCGCTCAGGGCAGCTCGACGTTGACTGCCGGCGCGCTGGCTTCGCGCGGGCCGATCGGCGTGCCGAGCCAGGCCTTCAGCGACAGCGAGCGACCGCTCATCAACGACGCATAGACGGCGGTGTTCGACAGCACCTTCTTGACGTAGTCGCGGGTCTCGTTGAACGGGATGTTCTCGGCCCAGATCGACGGCTCGATCGGCGGACCTTCGCGCCAGCGGCGCGGCCGGCTCGGGCCGGCGTTGTAGGCGGCCGCGGCCATCGCCTGCGAACCGCCGAAGTCTTCCAGCACCATCTTGAGGTATGAGGTGCCGAGCTTGACGTTGAACGTCGGATCGACGATCTGGTCGGGCTTGTAGTCGAGCGCGAACTTCTTGGCCACCCAGCGTGCGGTGTTGGGCATCAGCTGCATCAGGCCGGAGGCGCCGACGCTCGAGCGGGCGTCGGAGATGAAACGCGATTCCTGGCGGATCAGGCCGTAGACGTAGGCGGGGTCGAGCCCGCTCTCGCGGCTGCGCGCCAGCACGACGTCGCGATACGGCATCGGGTAGCGCTGCGCCAGATCGACGTCGACGCGGGTGCGGTCGCTTGTGTTGATGCAGCGGTCCCACACCTCGCGCTCGCAGGCCCACTCGGCGGCGGCGAACAGGTCGCGGTCGGACATGCCGCGCAGCGTGAAATTCCACTCGCGCACGCCTTCGCTGCGCAGTCCGATCGCGATCAACTGCAGCGCCCGCGCCAGGCCCGGCGTCGTGCGGGCCTGTTCGCGGTCGGCATCGCTCGGCGTCGGCGTCAGGCCGGGCAGCTCTGGCACGAAGCCGAGTTCCTCGGCCGCGAGCTTGCCGTAGAACGTGTAGGGGCCGGCGATCGAGGCGAACGCCTCGCGCGCCTGCTCACGCTGCGCGTCGCCGCTGTCGCCTTCGGCAGCGGTGGCGATCTGCGCGCGCGCCTTCCAGTAGACCCAGGTCGGCTCGGCCTGCTCGGCCTCGCTCATCGAGCCGATGGCGCGCAGCACCAGCGCCCAGCGGTCGCCGTTGGTGCCGGCGCGCAGCGCGCTGCGCGCCGCCCAGGCCAGCGTGTCGTCGCTCCATTGCGCCGCCTTCGGCGTGCCGCGCAGCTGGGCCCACGCGCGCTTGAAGTAGGCCGGCGCCTCGTTGGACAGCTTCAGCGCGGCCTGCTTGCCGACGATCGACCAGGCCCACGCGGCGCGATCGGGGCCGAGCGCCGACTGCCAGCGTTCGTCCATCATGGCGGTAGTCGCCTCGGGGTCGTTGGTGGCGGCGCGCAGCACCGCCAGCAACGCGAGTTCCTG